>Ga0209790_1000019_pt1 | contig 27834 bp, 33 predicted proteins | sample WorMetG1aBELIZE2_FD_187420 | JGI IMG/M metagenome (GOLD analysis project Ga0209790, IMG submission 187420) | Marine gutless worms symbiont microbial communities from Max Planck institute for Marine Microbiology, Germany - Inanidrilus... ... | reverse complement strand
CCAAGATCGGCATGGTCAACCTGGCCTACAATATGAAGCGCCTCGTCTGGCTCAACGCCCGAAGTGCGCCCGGATAGAGGAAAACCCGCTCCGAAACACCCGAAACCGACATCAAAAACCGGAAAACCGGCCCGAAAGGCCGACAAGGCAGGCCGCCCGATGCCAACTCCGGCGTCACGCCGCCAAAGGTTAGAGTTTTTCGAGGTGTCCGTTTGTGTGCTCGCGGCGAGTCACTGAACGTTAAGACTCGTGTGCGACCATCACCGTTTCCGGGTTGGGACGCTTGTGGGCGACGCCTGTGGAGGGCGGGATGAACGCGTTCAAGGTGTGCACGGTGGGGCTTGTCGCGCTGGCGCTTGCAGCCTGCGCGGCCGATCCGGCGGAAGAGTCCCCGTTCGGTCCGGCTGTCGGTACCGAATTCGAGGCCGACGAAGCCATGCCCGCAGAGGCGGCCGGCGTCCCCGCCGGAACCTACGTGGGCAGCGGCCTTGGTCCGGATCTGGTGCCGGACGACCGGACGTACATGCGTCGCTACACCCAGGATGCCCTCGAATACAATCGCCTTTGGCAGCTTTCGGCGTGGCGCAATCCGGTTTCGGGCGCCAACGGGACCGTGATGCCCGTGCGAACCTACAGGAGCGATCAAGGCCAGCATTGCCGGGAGTTCGAGACAACGCTCTCCGTTGATGGTGACGATCCGCAGCGCGCCATCCGCCGCGCCTGCCGCGAACCCGACGGGACTTGGCGGCTGATTCCGTGACCGTGGAGTCCACGGTCTCGAGACGAATCGAACTGTCGGACTAGTTTACAGATTCCGCGCGCCCGTCGCGCAGGCGGCCCCTCAATATGCTGGTTTTGTTACCAAACCGCGCTTGGCGCGGAATTTGCGGGCGAGTCCCAACAACGAGGGAAGGGCGCCAATCGCGCCGAAACAACCGGTTTTCGCGCATGTCGGAAATTCAGGACAAACGATCGAACGCCGAGCGCCGCGCTTGTCTGGACCGGCGCACCAACGGCGACCGCCGGTCGGGCCTCGGCCGGCGCCAGGTGCGGGACGGTGAGACGGGGAACGAGTGGGAGGATGTCGAGCGCCGGCAGGGCCTCGTCGATCGCCGCGCCCAGTTTCTCTCGGACCGCCGCGCGCCGGCCGACCGGCGCTCCGCAGACAGACGCATGGGCGACCGGAGATCGACCGACGCGTCCCGCTCCCATGATGGGCACCTCGGCGACCGCATTCGCTGAACGCTCGGCCTGATCCCTTTCGGGCTGCCGATATCCCGTCCGGTAATCATCCGGTAACCATCCGCGGGCTAGTCTTCGGCGGCAGTTCACGCGAGCCAATCAAAAGGGGAAGAGATGTCGCTCGGGCTTCACGAGGACAGGCGTCAGCGCCGCCGGCGCGCGCGGATCGCCTTCCTCAAGACCGCCATTGCCGTCGGCGTGATCGCCGTCGCCGGCCTCTATGCCTACGAGTCCGGGTCCACGCTGGCGGAAAGCGAGGTAACGGCGCTGAAACGCGAGATCGCCGAGCGTGACACGGTGATCGCCGGGCTTCGGCAAACCGACACCGAACAGCGGGCGGCCATCGCCGCCGAGCGCGCCCGCGCCGAGGAGTGGAGCGAGAGATACCGGCGCGACGTCCCCGAGGGGGACCGCTAGGCGCTGCTGCAACTGGTCGATGCCCGCCTTGCCGCCGGCGTCAGCGTCGAGCGGCTGCGGTTCATCGTCGGTGCGGCGACCGAGGGGCGGGACTGCGGTGCCGAGCCGGTGGTCAAGCGGTTCATCGTCCGCACGCCGCTGCACAGCGGCGCCAACGACTCCGTCGACTTCGGCGGCGGTGCCGTGACCGTCACCGCCAAGGGGAACTCGGCCGCGGACGCCAACGGCAATCCCGAAGCGTGGTTCGACCCCGCCGCGCCGGTCACCCTGCGCGCGACTCTGATCGATGGGTCGGCATCCGAGGCTACCGGTATGCTGCCCCTTAACCATGCCGTGGTCGCCGGAGACCGGGAGCACCGATTTGCGGTGACCGCCGGAGCCACCGGTTTCGTCAATGTCGCCGGTGAAACCTGCGCCTATCCCTGAGGGCCGTGTTCCCCGACACCGATCGGCCGTGATATCCTTGCCCATTGCCCCGAAAGAAGGCCGCCTCAAGGCGGCCCCAAGGGGGTGGGGGGACTCCGATGAGCACAGCCATCGACTCGGACTCGCATCTCGCGCCGGGGACGGCGAACTACGCGGCGCTGACGCCGCTGTCGTTCCTCGACCGCGCCGCGGCGGTCGCCGCCGACAAGACCGCGGTCGTCCATGGCGACGCGGCGTTCACCTACGCCGAGTTCTACGCCCGGGTGCGGCGGTTCGCCTCGGCGCTGACGGCGCGCGGTATCAGCGAAGGTGACGTCGTCTCGGTGATGGCGCCGAACGTGCCGGCGCTGTTGGAGGCGCACTACGCTGTGCCGATGGTCGGCGCCATCCTCAACCCGCTAAACTATCGTCTCGACGCCAAGACCTTCGCCTTCATCCTCGAACACGCCGAATCAAAGTTGCTGATCACCGACACCGAGTTCTCGGCGACCATCGGGGAAGCGCTGACGGCCATGGACGCGCCCCCAGAGGTCATCGACATCGACGATCCGCTGTTCGATGGCGACGGCAAACGCTTGGGCAAAACGGACTACGAAGGCTTCCTCGCCGCCGGCGATCCGGCCTTCGTCTGGGAGCCGCCCGAGGATGAATGGCAGTCCATCTGCCTCCTCTACACATCGGGGACCACCGGCAATCCCAAGGGCGTGCTGTACCACCATCGCGGCGCCTATCTGAACGCGCTCGGCAACGCGCTGGCCTTCGGGCTCTCGCCGGACTCGGTCTATCTGTGGACGCTGCCCATGTTCCACTGCTGCGGCTGGACCTACACCTGGGCGGTGACGGCGGTCTGCGCCACCCACGTCTGCCTTCGCCGGGTCGAGCCGGACCTGATCTTCCCGGCGATCCGCGCGCAACGCGTCACCCACATGTGCGGCGCGCCGATCGTGCTGACCATGCTGATCCACGCCCCGGACGACGTCGACCACCGCTTCGACCACCTCGTCGACATCGCCACCGGCGGCGCCGCGCCCGCGCCGGCGGTCATCGCGGCGATGGAGGACATGGGCTTCCGGGTGACCCACCTCTACGGCCTGACCGAGTGCTATGGCCCCTCGACCATGTGCCGGCCGAAACCGGAATGGTCGGCGATGGACCTCGCCGACCGCTCAGGGTTGATGGCCCGCCAGGGGATTGCCCATTCGACCGTCGAGGGCGTGATGGTCGCCGATCCCGACACCGCAGAGCCGGTGCCGCCCGACGGCGAGACCATGGGCGAGATCATGCTGCGCGGGAACACGGTGATGAAGGGCTACCTGAAGAACCCCACGGCCACCGCCGAGGCATTCGCCGGCGGCTGGTTCCGCACCGGCGATCTCGGCGTCCAGTACCCGGACAGCTACATGCAGGTGAAGGACCGCAGCAAGGACGTCATCATCTCCGGCGGCGAGAACATCTCTTCGCTCGAGGTCGAGGACGTGCTGTACGCGCATCCGAACATCATGGAGGCGGCGGTGGTGGCGAAGCCCGATCCGAAATGGGGCGAGACGCCGTGCGCCTTCGTCACCTTGAAGCCCGGCGCCGAGGTTGCGGCCGAGGAGATCATCGCCTTCTGCCGCGACAACATGGCCCGTTTCAAGGTGCCGAAGACCATCGTCTTCGGACCGCTGCCGAAGACCTCGACTGGCAAAATCCAGAAGTTCATGCTGCGCGAACGCGCGGCCGAGATGGCATGACCGCCGGCCCGTTCGACATCGCCGGCCGCGCCGCCCTGGTTACGGGGGCGTCGTCGGGGCTGGGCGAGCACTTCGCGCGCGTGCTTGCGGGTGCCGGTGCGCGGGTGGCGCTGGCGGCGCGGCGCACCGACCGCATCGAGGCGCTGGCCTCGGAGATCGGCGGCGGCGCTGTCGCCGTCGGCATGGACGTCACCGACGAAGCGAGCGTTGCCGCAGGCGTCGCCGAGGCGGAAGCGGCTCTCGGTCCCCTTGGCATCATCATCAACAATGCCGGCGTCACCGTCACCAAGCCGGCATTGGAGGTGAGCGAAGACGACTGGTCGCGGGTCATTGACACCAATCTCTCGGGCTGCTGGCGGGTGGCCCAGGCCGCCGCCCGGCGAATGGCCGAAACCGGCGGCGGCAGCATCGTCAACATCGCCTCGGTCCTCGGACTGCGCAGCGCCGCGACGGTGCCGGCCTACGCCGCCGCCAAGGCCGGGCTGATCCATCTGACCCGGGTACTGGCACTGGAATGGGCACGCCACGGCATCCGCGTCAACGCCCTGGCACCCGGCTACGTGATCACCGACCTCAACCGGGATTTTCTCGCGAGCGAGGCCGGGCAGCGGCTGGTGGCGCGGGTGCCACAGCGGCGCTTCGCCGAGCTGAGCGATCTCGATGGGCCGCTTCTGTTGCTGGCCTCGGAGGCGTCCGCGCATATGACCGGGTCGGTCGTCGTCGTCGACGGCGGCCACAACTGCAGCACCGTCTAGGGGGGCGGTGCTTCGCCAACAAGAGGGAACCACCCATGGACTTCACATTGCCGCCGGACGTCGAGGATGTGCGCCGCCGCGTCGCCGACTTCGTCGCCCAGGAATGTCTGCCGGTCGAGGACGATCCAACCGCCTGGGGCGAGGGCGAGAACATCCGCCTCGACCGGCTGGACGTGATCCGCGCCAAGGCCCGCGCCGCCGGGCTGTGGGCGCCGCAGATGCCCAAGGAGATGGGCGGCATGGGTCTTCCGACGTTCGGCCGGGCGGCGATCTACGAGGAGGCGGCGCGCTCCCGCTTCGGACCGGCAGCGATCAACTGCGCGCCCCCTGACGACGGCAACATGATGCTGTTGGAGAAGGTCGGCACCCAGGCCCAGAAGGAACGCTGGCTGCAGCCAATCATCGACGGCAAGGCGCGCTCGGCCTTCGCCATGACCGAGCCGATGCCGGGCGGCGGATCGGACCCCTCGGCGATGCTGACCACCGCCGAGCGGAAAGGCGACCACATGGATCGTGCGCGGGCGCAAGTGGTTCATCACCGGTGCCGACGAGGCCCAGTATTTCGTCCTCGTCGCCAAGACCTCGGACGATCCGCGCCGCGGGCTCACCGGCTTCATGTTCGATGCCGACCAGCCGGGCTGGCGAATCTTGCGCCGCATTCCGATCATGGGGCCCGAAGAGCACGGCGGCCATGGCGAGCTGGAGTTCGACGGCCTGGAGATCCCCGACTCCGACCGCCTGCTGGAGGTCGGCGACGGCCTCAAGGTGACACAGATCCGCCTCGGCCCGGCGCGGCTGACCCACTGCATGCGCTGGCTCGGCATGGCCAAGCGGGCGATCGAAATCTGCACGCCCTACGTCCGCGAGCGGCAGAACTTCGGCATGACCCTTGCCGAGCACGAGGGAGTGCAATGGCTGCTCGGCGGCGCGGCCATGGACATCCAAATCGGCCGGCTGTTGACCATGCACGCCGCCTGGAAGCTCGACCAGGGCGACTTCGCCCGCAAGGAAATCTCCATGGCCAAGGTCGCCGTCGCCGACGTGCTGCAGAAGGCCATCGACACCGCCATTCAGCTGATGGGCGCCAAGGGCTACAGCCAGGACACGCCGCTCGAATGGATGTATCGCTACGCCCGGCAGGCGCGGCTGGTCGACGGCGCCTCCGAGGTCCACAACATGGTGCTGTCGCGGTTCCTGCTCAACGAGGAGAGGGACTTCTGGCGATGGGGCTAGAGAAACCGGTCGTCGGTGATGCGCTCGAGGCGTTCCTCGCCGACGCACTCGATCTGACATCGGCCGAGATCGTCGGCTTCGCCAAGCTCGGCGGCGGCGCGGTGCAGGAGAACTGGGCGCTGGACGTCCGCCTGCCGGATGGCGGCACGACCGAACTGGTCTTGCGCACCGATGCGCCGTCGGGTGTCGCGGCCAGCCACTCCCGCGCCCACGAGTTCGCCCTGCTGAGGGCCGCCCACGAGGCCGGCGTCACCGTGCCGCGGCCCATTGCCGTCTGCGAAGACCCGTCGGTGTTCGGCAAGCCGTTCTATGTCATGGGGCGCATCCATGGCATTGCCGCCGGGCACATTCTGACCCGCGAAGACAAGTGGCCGGGCGACCGGGTGGCGCTGGCCGAGCGCCTCGGCGAGGAGTTGGTGAAGATCCACGCCATTCGGCCACCGAGGCCGGACCTGGACTTCCTTGCCGCGCCCGAGGGGGCACCGGCACAGGCGTTGATCGATGAATACCGCGGCTGGCTGGACGGCTACCGCGATCCGCGCCCGGCAATGGAATGGAGTCTGAGCTGGCTCGAAGATCACGCGCCGCCTGCGGGCGAGCTCGTGCTCTGCCATCGCGACTACCGCACCGGCAACTACATGGTCGCCGATGACGGGCTCAGCGGCATCCTCGATTGGGAGTTCACCGGCTGGGGCGATGCCATGGAGGATGTCGGCTGGTTCTGCGCCCGCTGCTGGCGGTTCGCCGAACCGGGCCGCGAGGCGGGCGGCATCGCCGCGCGCGAGGACTTCTATCGAGGCTACGAGCGGGCCGGCGGAGCCGTCGACCGCGAAGCCGTGTTCTACTGGGAGGTCATGGCCCACATCCGCTGGGCGGTGATCGCACTCCTGCAGGGTGAACGCCACGTCTCCGGCGAGGAGCCGTCCCTCGACCTGGCGCTCACCGGGCGTATTGTCGCCGAACTGGAACTGGAGCTTCTCAGGATGACCGCACCCGAGGGGAGGGACTGATGCGCGACCATCCGTTTGGCGGCGAACTTCTCGCCGTCGCCCGCAAGACATTAGCCGAGGAGGTGCTGCCGGCGCTTCCGGCGGACCGCCGCCTCGCCGGGCTGATGGTCGCCAACGCGCTCGGTATCTTGGGGCGGGAGCTTAACGCCGGAGAGGCACCCGAGCGGCAGCTCGCCACCGATCTCGCCGCCCTTTACGATGCCGACGCCGCAAACGCCAATGCCGAGACCCTGCTCATGAGGGTCGCCCGCGACCTCCGAGACGGCGCGTTCCACGACGATCCGGATCGCACGGCCGAGGTCCACCGCATCCTCGAAGCCCACGCCCGCGCCCGCGTCGCCGAAAGCAACCCGAAGTACCTCGGATCTCAGAAACCGTAGAGCGCCGCCGGGTTGTCGACGAGGATGCGGTTGCGCGTCGCCTTGCCGTCGGCCCAGTCGAGCAGCAGGTCGAGAAGGTCGGCCTCGTCGGGCGGTGCCTTCTGGCCGGGGTGCGGCCAGTTGGACGCCCACAGCATGCGCTCGGGCGCGGCGGCGACGAGTGCTCGGGCGAGGGGGCGCACGTCGTCCCAGCCCGGCGGTCCGGCGGCCGAGGATTCGTAGGGCGCCGACAGTTTGACCCAGCAGCGCCCGCCATCGATCAGGCCGAGCAGGGCCCGGAACGCCGCGTCGTCGGACGCTACCGGCGGCATGAACCGGCCGACGTGGTCGACGACGATGGGCGTCGGCAGGTTCCGGAACGTCCCAGCGCGCTCGGCGAACTCGCGGCCCTGGAACTGGAGCTGCAAATGCCAGCCGAAGGGCGCGACGCGGGCGGCAGTGTCTTCCAGCGCGTCCCACGGCAGCGCGCCGCCGGGCAGCATGTGGAAACGGGCCCCGCGCACACCGAGCGCGGTCAGCCGCTCCAGATCGGCTTCGGCGACATCCGCGCCGACGACCATGACCCCTCGGGCATCCTCGCCGAACGCCTCCATCGCGGCGAGCTGGCAGGCGTTATCGAAGCCGTAGGTGGTTGGCTGCACGACGACGACCCGCGAGAGCCCGAGCCGTTGCCTCAGCGCCCGGTAGTCGTCGATCCAGGCGTCCGGCGGAGTGATCAGCGCGGTCGGCGCCGACGGCCAGCGGGCGTTGTAGAAATGCATGTGGGTGTCGCAGGCGCCGGCGGGGGCGGTGAGGCGGGGCGTCTTGGTCATCGGTGCGGTCTCCGGCGGTGCGGATCGTCGTTCCGGTTTACGCGGAGCGGCCACCGCCGTCGAGGGGTGGTTGCACCGATCGCATCCACGGGCTCTGATGACGCAAGACTGCAAGCGGAGCGGCATGCCTATGCCCTGGCCATCGGACGCCAACATCACCAAGGACCGCCCGACATTCGTCACCCACTTGGAGTGCTCGGCTACGGGCGAGCGGGTGGCCGCCGACCAGGTCCACGGCCTCTCGCCGGCCGGCGCGCCGCTGCTGGTGCGCTACGACCTGGATGGCGTCGGCGCGGCCATGGACTGGGATGCGCTGGCCGACCGGCCCGAGAACCTGTGGCGGTACCGCGAGCTCTTGCCGGTGCGCCGCACCGCCGACATCGTCTCGCTCGGCGAGGCGATGACGCCGCTGGTCTCGGCACGCCGACTGGCCGAGCGCCACGGCGCCGCGTCCTTGATCGTCAAGGATGAATCCCGCCTACCCACCGGGTCGTTCAAGGCCCGTGGTCTGGCGCTGGCGGTCAGCATGGCCAAGGCCTTCGGACTTCGACGCTTGGCCATGCCGACCAACGGCAACGCCGGGGCGGCGATGGCCGCCTACGCGGCACGGGCCGGTATCGAGGCCTTCGTGTTCTGCCCGGCGGACACCCCTGAGGTGAACGTCCGCGAGATCGCCGCCCAGGGCGCGCGGGTGTGGCGGGTCAACGGACTGATTGATGACTGCGGACGAATCGTCGACGGCGGCAAGGAATCGGCCGGGTGGTTCGACCTGTCGACGCTGAAGGAGCCCTACCGCATCGAGGGCAAGAAAACCATGGGCCTGGAACTGGCCGAACAGCTCGGCTGGCGGCTGCCCGACGTGATCTTCTATCCGACCGGTGGCGGCACCGGCCTGATCGGCATGTGGAAGGCGTCCGCCGAGATGGAGGCGCTGGGCTGGATCGGGCCGAAGCGGCCGAAGATGATCGCCGTGCAGGCCGAAGGATGCGCGCCCATCGTCCGCGCTTTCGAGTCCGGTGCCGAGCACGCCGAGCGCTGGCAAGACGCACAAACTATCGCTTCCGGCATCCGCGTTCCGGCGGCCATCGGCGACTTTCTGATCCTCAGGGCAGTGCGGGAGAGCGGCGGCTTCGCCATCGCCGTTACCGATGCGGCAATCGCTGACGCGCAGGCTGAACTGGCCGGGACGGAAGGACTGTTGATGGGACCGGAAGGAGCGGCGACCTATGCGGCGTTCCGAAAAGCCCGGGACGAAGGACGACTCGCTGCGGGCGCGGAGGTGGTGCTGTTCAATTGCGGGACGGCTCTCAAATACCCGATGGCACCGGCAGACGCGGTCCTCGACCCAACCCTGCCCATCGACTACGCGGCGCTCGTCGGACGCTAGTGCGTGCGGTAGCGGGCGAGACGGCGGGCGAGGGAGCGGCCGGTCTCCTCGGCGACGAACCGGGCGCGTTCGACCAGCACCTCGTCCGGACCGACTCCGAGTCCAGCCAGATGGGCCATGACCATCGCCCCGGTCGGTGCGTCGATGTCGCCGCCAAGTGCGACGAGGGTCGCCTCGGCGTCGTCGTCCGCCCACGTGTAGCACCGCGCCACCGCGTGAGAAACGCAGGCCAAATGGCGATAGGCGGCGTCCACGTCATGCGGGCGGCCACTCAGATGCTCCGCTTCGACGAGGTTACGCGCTTCCGCCTCCAGATGTTGGAGGATTGTTTGCTTGTCCAGTCCCGGCATCGAACCACCTCCTTCGGTGATGCAATTCCCCCCGGGTTCACCATCAAGTCTAGGAAGCGGGTGTTACCAAATGGTTGCCAGGAAACCGATACTGGCTAGGCCCTGCCGGGCACGTGATCGTCGGGTGTGAAGCCGTCGTACTTGGGCAAGTGGTCGTCGAGGTGCATCCAGGGCATGCGGTTGCCCCAGAACACGTGCCGGTCGGCCGGAAGGTTTTCGGGATGGTCGAGGGTGGCGACGGTGATGTCGATGACTCCGGGGGCCGCTTTCGAGCGAAAGGCCAAGGTTGATCCGCAGGCCGAACAGAACAGGCGTTCGGCCATCTCGGACGAGGCGTGCACCGCCGGCTTGCCTTCGACGATTGTGAACTGCGCCTCCTCGACGGTGGTCCACGTGACGACAAGGGCGCCGGCGGAGCGGCGGCACATGGAGCAATGGCAGTGCCCGCCGGGCGGCAGCGGCCCGGCGATCCGGTAGCGGACGGCACCGCACAGGCAGCCGCCTTCGTGGATGTCTTCGCTCATCGTTCCCCTCCCGAGCAGCCTTGGCGACTCACGGTAGCGCGCATCATCGCTCGCGGCAAAAGGCGGGCGCGGAGCAACTCACACCGGCCCATTGGCGCTATACTGGACGCGGGTGCGGCGCGCCATTGCGGTGCCGAGCGCCTGCGGGCGCATCCTCCCGTCACCAAACGGGCCCCGAATCCCGGGGCCGGAAAGGGAGGGACACGATGGCCCACTATTTCATGCTGTCCAATTACACCGAACAGGGTATCCGCAACGTTCGGGACTCGCCGAAACGGGTCGAGTCCGCCCGCAATCTCATGCGCGCCGCGGGCGGCGAGATGAGGGCATTCTACCTCACCATGGGCACGTACGATTTCATCGTCCACAGCGAGTTCCCGGACGACGCGGCGGCGGCGCGGTTCGCGCTCTCCATCGGTGCGCTCGGAAACGTGCGGACGACCACGGTCAAGGCGTTCAGTGAGAGCGAGTTCCGCGACATCATCGGATCGCTGCCGTAGGAGAGAAACGCTGTAGCCTGCGTCAGCGAGGATCCGCGAGGTCGCACCACACGGGCGTGTGGTCGGACGGCTTCTCCCAGCCGCGCGGCGTCTTATCGATGCCGGCGGCTTCGAGCCGGTCGGCGGCCTGGGGCGACAGCAACAGGTGGTCGATGCGCAGGCCCTCGTTGCGGGCCCAGGCGCCGGACCGGTAGTCCCACCACGTGAAGTGGCCGATGCCGGGGCACAACGCATCGATCGCGTCGGTGAGGCCCATGTGGAGGATGGTGCGCAGCGCGGCCCGGGACTCGGGCCGGCAGAGGGCGTCGCCGGTCCACTTCGCCGGCTCATAGACGTCGCCGTCGGTGGGCGCGACGTTGTAGTCGCCACCGAGCACCACTGCGTCCTCGCTGGTCAGCAGGCCGGCGACGTGTTCGCGCAGCCGCTCTATCCAGCGGAGCTTGTAGGCGAACTTCTCGGAGTCCACCGGGTTGCCGTTGGGGAGATAGATGGAGGCCACGCGGACGTCGCCGGTGAAGGCCTCGATATAGCGGGCCTGCTCGTCGGTCTCGTCGCCGGGCAGGCGCGTCTCCAGGACGTCGAGCGGCCGCTTCGAGAGGATGGCGACGCCGTTGTAGGTCTTCTGGCCCGAGGTCGCGACGTTGTAGCCCAGGTCGCCGATCTCAAGGCCAGGGAACGCGTCGTCGGTGGCCTTGGTTTCCTGCAGCAGCACGACATCGGGCTCGGCCGCACGCAGCCAGTCGAGCAGGTGGCCGAGGCGTACCTTGATGGAGTTCACGTTCCAGGTGGCGATCTTGACCACGATCCCTCCGGCCGATCAGCGATTTCCCTTCCGGGTGGCCTCAGCAAGCTAGCCGTCGGGTCCCGTCCGGGCAAGCGGACGTGGGCGAGGCTCGATGATATAAGCCCGGCAATGATCACGAGGGGGAGCGCGGCCAGTGGACGAAGACCCGCGTCTGTTCGAGGTGTTCCTGGACGTCCAGCGCGGCCTGCCGCGCCAAGGGCCGGGCCTCGACGAGAGCACGCTGCAGGCGCTCGCGTTGTGCCGGGGCCTTCCCGAACACCCGGCGGTGCTCGACATCGGCTGCGGCCCCGGCATGCAGACGATGGCGCTGGCACGCGCCCTCGACGGTCCGATCACCGCGGTCGACGTCCACAAGGAATACCTGGATATCCTGAAGGCCCGCGCCGCAGCGGCGGGCGTTTCTACGCCCATGGACATTCGGCTGGCCGACATGTCGGCATTGCCATTCCCGTCCGAGAGTTTCGATCTCGTCTGGTCCGAGGGCGCCGCTTACATCATGGGCTTCGCCGCGGCGCTTGCCGATTGGAAACGCCTGCTTCTTCCCGGCGGCTGTATCGCGGTCAGCGAGCTGGTGTGGCTGCGCCCCGATCCACCGGCCGAGGTGGCGGCGTTCTTCGCCGCCGAGTATCCGGCGATGACCGACATTGCGACAAACCTGAAAACCTTGGAGGACTGCGGATACGAACCTCTCGGCCATACCATCCTGCCGGACGAGGGGTGGTGGCGGCACTACTACACGCCGCTCGAAGCGAAGTTGCCGGAAATGAGGGAGAAGTATGCCGGCGACGGCGATGCGCTTGCAGTCATCGAAATGATCGCACGGGAAATCGACATACACCGGCGGTTCACAGACTGGTACGGCTATGTGTTCTTCGTCGGCCAGAAACCGTGACCGAGTGGCGTCAATGCGTCAGATGGAGAACGAGCTGCCGCAGCCGCAGGTCGAGGTGGCGTTGGGGTTCTTGAGCGCGAAGTACGACCCGATCAGGTCCTCGACGTAGTCGAGCTCGGAGCCGGCAAGCAGTTCCAGCGACATCTCGTCGACGACCACGGTGACGCCGTCGCGCTCGAACACGCGGTCGTCGTCGTTGCGCTTGTCGTCGAGGTTGAAGCCGTACTGGAAGCCCGAGCAGCCGCCGCCCGAGACGGCGATGCGCAGCATCAGGTCGTCGTTGCCATCCTCGGCGATGAGCTTGGCGATTCGCGCTATGGCGCTGTCGGAGATGCCGATCTCCTGTCCGGCCAGCGCGGTTTCGTCCAGCATCGCCTTGTCCTCCGTACGGGTGAACGGGCGGCCCGAACACCCTAGTTATGTAGCCCGTTCGGGCCGCTTGTCAAACTGCGGGGCAACGCCGGAACGGCGCCGAAAAGCCCGGGAAAGCCTTTCATTGCCTGCAAGGGCGCCGGTTTGTACTTTCCCGCCATGACCGTACCCGCTGCATTGGCGCCGTCGGCCTCGCATCCCGAGGGCAGCCGCGGCCGCCTCTACCCCGAGCCTGAGAGCGCCAGCCGCAACCCGTTTCAGCGGGACCGCGACCGCATCATCCATTCGGCGGCGTTCCGCCGTCTCGAATACAAGACCCAGGTATTCGTCAATCACGAGGGCGATTTCTTTCGCACCCGGCTGACCCATAGCCTGGAGGTCAGCCAGATCGCCCGCTCCATCTGCCGTTCCCTGGGCCTCAACGAGGACTTGGCTGAGGCCCTGGCGCTGGCCCACGACCTCGGCCACCCGCCGTTCGGCCACGCCGGTGAGGACGCGCTCAAAGAGGTCGCCTCGCCCTTCGGTGGCTTCGACCATAATGCCCAGAGCCTACGGGTGGTGACGGCGTTGGAACGCCGCTACGCCCGCTTCGACGGCCTCAACCTGACCTGGGAGACGCTGGAGGGCGTCGTCAAGCACAACGGGCCGCTCACGGGTGCGGGCGCTGGCAGCGGCCTGCCGCTGGCCATCGCTGAGTACGCCGAGACCCACGACCTGGAACTTGACACCCACGCTGGCCCCGAGGCGCAGGTGGCGGCGCTGTCCGACGACATCGCCTACAACAACCACGACATCGACGACGGCCTGCGGGCCGGCCTGTTCACCCTCGAAGACCTGCGGGACGTGCCGTTAGTCGGGCCGATGTTCGCGGTCGTCGAGCAGGCCTACCCGGGGCTCGACGAATCCCGGCTGATTCACGAGGCGGTGCGCCGCCTGATCGGCCACATGGTCGGCGATCTGGTCGAGGAGACCCAGCGGCGCATCGCCGAGGCGAATCCGGCGTCCGCCGAAGACATCCGCCGGCTCGGCCGTCCGGTGGTGGCCTTCTCCGACGAGATGCAGGAGCACGACCGGTCTTTGAAGGCGTTCCTGTTCGACCACATGTACCGTCACTACAAGCTCAACCGCATGACCTCGAAGGCGCGGCGGGTGGTCCGCGACCTGTTCCAACTGCTGCTCGACGATCCCGGATGCCTGCCCACCGAATGGCGTGCGAGCGCCGGATCACCCGGCACCGCCGAGACGGCGCGGGTGGTCACCGACTACGTCGCCGGGATGACCGACCGCTACGCCCTCGACGAGCACAAGCAGCTCTTCGATCTGCAATCGAGGAGTTCATGAACCTGTTCCGCCATTTCGAGGATCGTGTCACCGAGGCGGTGGCGGCGCTGGCCGCGGAGGGCGCGCTGCCCGCCGGCCTGGATACCGCGCGGGTTTCGGTCGAGCCGCCGCGCGAGGCGACCCATGGCGATGTGACCACCAACGCGGCGATGGTGCTGGCCAAGCCGGCGGGGATGAAGCCCCGCGACCTTGCCGGCCTGCTGGCCGAGCGTCTGGCGGCGGGGGAGGCTGTGGCCGGCGCCGAGACCGCCGGGCCGGGGTTCATCAATCTCCGCCTCGATGATGGGTTCTGGCACGCCCGTCTCGCGGAGATCCTTATGACCGGTCCGGCCTACGGGGATTCCGCTCTCGGCGCCGGCGAGGCGGTCAATGTGGAGTACGTGTCGGCCAATCCCACGGGGCCGCTGCACGTCGGCCACGGGCGCGGTGCCGTGGTCGGAGATGCGCTTTCTTCTCTTTTAGAAAAAGCAGGTTACGCAGTAAAGCGCGAGTATTACATTAACGACGCCGGGGCCCAGGTCGAGGCCTTGGCGCGCTCCGTCCACGTTCGCTATCGCGAAGCCCTGGGTGAAGACGTCGGCGACATGCCGGAGGGACTGTATCCTGGCATCTATCTCGTCGACGTCGGTCAGGCCATCGCCGAACGGGACGGTGGCAAATGGAGGGAAGAACCGGAGAACGTCTGGCTGGAGCCGTTCCGCAGCTTCGCCACCGAGGCGATGATGGAACTGATCCGCGATGACCTCGCCGCGTTCGGGGTCGAACACGGGGCGTTCTCGTCCGAACGCGCTCTGGTCGAGTCGGGCGGCGTCGATGCCGCGCTCGCCTTCCTCGAAGACCGCGATCTCGTCTATACCGGCGTCCTGGAGCCGCCCAAGGGCAAGACGCCCGAGGATTGGGAGCCCCGGCCGCAGACCCTTTTTCGCGCCACGAGCTTCGGCGACGACGTCGACCGGCCGCTGAAGAAGTCGGACGGGTCGTGGACCTACTTCGCCACCGACATCGCCTATCACCTCGACAAGTCCCGCCGCGGATTCGCTACCCAGATCGATGTCTGGGGCGCCGACCACGGCGGCTACGTCAAGCGCATGAAGGCGGCAGTCAAGGCGATCACCGAGGGCGAGGGCGACCTCGACGTCAAGCTCTGCCAGATGGTCAACCTCCTGGACGGCGGCGAGCCGGTGAAGATGTCGAAGCGGGCGGGGACGTTCGTGACGCTGCGCGAGGTGGTCGATTCGGTCGGTCGGGACGTATTCCGCTTCATCATGCTGACCCGCAAGAACGACGCGCAGCTCGATTTCGACTTCGCCAAGGTCACCGAGCAGTCCCGCGAGAACCCGGTGTTCTACGTGCAATATGCCCACGCCCGCTGCGCTTCCGTGTTGCGCCACGCTGCCGCCGAGATGGGTGCCGAGGCCATCGCCGATGCGGCGCTCGCCAGCGCCGACCTCGGCTGCTTGACGGACTCCGCCGAGCTTGATCTCATCAAGTGTATGGCAGGCTGGCCGCGGTTGGTGGAAACCGCCGCCGAGGCCCACGAGCCCCACAGGGTGGCGTTCTACCTCCAGGACCTCGCAGCGCTGTTTCATGCGCTGTGGAACAAGGGCAAGGACGACGCCCGCCTGCGCTTCATCCACGCCGACGATGCGCCGCTGACCCTGGCGCGTCTGGCGCTGGTACGGGGGCTGCAGGTCGTAATCGCCTCGGGGCTTGCGGTGTTCGGCGTCGAGCCGGTGGAGGAATTGCGCTGATGGCCGAGGACCGTCCCGTTTTCGATCCCGTCGATCGGCCGGCGCCGCCGCGGGACGAAAGCGTGGCAGAGCCGGCGGATGGCCCCGCGAAGCCACCCAGGCGGTGGAAGGGGATCGCCATCGCCGCCGCGCTGATCGCGCTGGCCGGTATTGGCGCCGCGCTGGGGTGGCTTCAGATGGAGGACGGGCTGCTGGCCGAAAAGCCGGCCGAGGTACCGCTGATCCGCGCCGAAGCGGCACCCATCAAGGTGCGGCCCGAGAGTCCCGGGGGCATGGAGATTCCCGACCGCGACAAGCTGGTGTATGGCCGGCTTTCGACGTCGAGCGGTCCGCCGCCGGTCGAACGCCTGTTGCCCGAGCCGGAGCAACCGATGCCGCCGCCGACCCCGAAACCACAGGCCGAAGCGCCCAAGCCGCTCTCGCCGACGCCGAGCGTCGAACGGGTGATGGCGGCAAAGCCTCCGCCGCCGGCACCGCCCGCCGCCTCCTCGCCGCCGCAACCGGCGAAGTCCGTCGCACCGACAGGGAACTACCGCGTGCAGCTCGCCGCCGTGAAATCCGCCGCCCGCGCGTCGGAAGAATGGGCGCGGCTTCGCAAGACCCACGGCGACGTCCTTGGCACGTTGACCGATTCGGTGATCCGTGCCGACCTCGGTGCCAAGGGCGTGTTCTACCGTTTGCGGGCCGGACCATTGGCGGGCGAGGCCGAAGCCAAGGCGGTGTGTGCGCGTCTCAGCAAACGCCAGGTTCCCTGCATGGTCGTCCGGCCGAATGGATAGGCCAGTTGGATAGGGCCGCCGAGCCGGTACCACGGTCGGCGATTTTCGGCTGCGCGGGGCCGACCCTCCGCGCCGACGAGTGCAGTTTCTTTGCCGACGCCGATCCGCTCGGCTTCATCCTGTTCGCCCGCAACTGCCAGACCCCCGATCAAGTGCGCGCGCTGGTTTCCGATTTGCGCGATTCGGTCGGGCGCGAGTCCGCTCCGGTGCTGATCGACCAGGAGGGCGGGCGTGTCGCCCGATTGACCCCACCGCATTGGCGGGCCGCGCCGGCGCCGGCACGGTTCGCCGACCTCGCGCGCACCGAACCCGGCAAGGCCGAGGAAGCCGCGCGGATCAATGCGCACCTGCTGGCGGCGGAGCTTTCGGACCTCTGCATCACCGTCGATTGCCTGCCGGTGCTCGACGTGCCGCAGCCCGACGCCGATCCGGTCATCGGCGACCGTGCGGCGGGCGACACGCCGACACGGGCGGCGTTGCTCGGCCGCGCCACCTGCCAGGGACTGCTGGACGGCGGTGTCGCGCCGGTGATCAAGCACATCCCCGGCCACGGCCGTGCCACCGTCGACAGTCACGCCGCATTGCCGATCGTGGACGCGCCCCGCGCCGAGCTGGAGCGCATCGACTTTGCGCCATTCCACGCCCTGCGCGAGATGCCCTGGGCAATGACCGCACACGTGGTCTATACGGCACTTGATTCGGAGAATCCGGCGACCACATCCGCCGTGGTGGTCGGCGATATCATCCGCGGCACCATCGGGTTCGACGGGCTTCTTTTGACTGATGATCTGTGCATGGGGGCGCTGAGCGGGACGCCCGGAACGCGGGCGGCGGCAGCGCTCGATGCCGGATGCGACGTGGCCCTGCATTGCAACGGCGTGCTCGCCGAGATGGTCGACATCGCCGCTGCCTGTCCGACGTTGGGCGCCCAGGCCCGCCGGCGGCTCGCCCGCGCCGAGTCCATACGGCCGCCGCCCCAGCCGTTCGACGTCGATGCGGCGACGGCCCGGTTGGCGGCGTTGATGGGAGAGCGCGCCTGATGGACGTCTCCGGGATCATCTTTCAGCTTTCCGTCTGGACCCTTCCGGTGCTGCTGGCGATCACCCTGCACGAGGCTGCCCACGGCTGGGCGGCTTGGCGGTTCGGCGACGATACCGCTTACCAACTGGGCCGCGTCAGCGCCAATCCGTTCCACCACATCCACCCTGTGGGCACGATCCTGTTGCCGGCGGCGCTGCTGTTCCTTTCTGGCGGGCGAATGATGTTCGGGTTCGCCCGGCCGGTGCCGGTGAACTTCCGCCGACTGCGCAACCCGCGCCGCGACATGGTCTGGGTCGCCGCCGCCGGGCCTGGGGTCAACATGGCGATGGCCGCCGCCGCCGCGGCGTCGATGCACGTGGCCGGGGCGATCGAGGGCGATTTCGGCCGCTGGGCGGAGTTCAATCTGCACAACGCCGTGTGGATCAACACGCTGCTCGCGGTGTTCAACATGCTGCCGATTCCTCCCCTTGATGGCGGCCGAGTCGCCGTCGGGCTGCTGCCTCCGCCCCTGGCCGTACGGCTGGCACGGGCGGAACCCTATGGATTCGCCGTGATAATCGCCGCCGTGTTTATCGTTCCCTGGATCGGTGGCAAACTCGGCATCGATTTGGATGTTTTCCACTGGTTGGTGCTGTTGCCGGCGGAGCTGCTGAGCCAGGCGATCCTTATCGCCGCCGGGGTCGGGTAGGGGCAAATGACCGTCACCGCCGAACCTGAAACAATGTCCGTGGCGACCGAAGGCCATGCCCGTTTCGTCGTCGACGTTGACGGCTACGAAGGACCCATCGACGTCCTGCTGACGCTTGCCCGAGACCAGAAGGTCGATCTCACCCAGATATCAATCGTCCAGCTTGCCGACCAGTACCTGGAGTTCGTCGCCGAGGCGCGCCGTGTCGATTTGGAACTGGCGGCGGAGTACCTGGTCATGGCGGCGTGGCTCGCCTTCCTGAAGTCCCGGTTGTTGCTGCCCGAACTGGGTTCGGCCGAGGAGCCTTCGGCCGAGGCCATGGCCGCGGCGCTGACCTTCCAGCTGCAGCGGCTTCAGGCGATGCGCGACGCCGGCGCCCGGTTGATGGCGCGCAACCGGCTCGGCCACGAGGTGTTCGCCCGCGGCGCCCCCGAGCGGTTCGGCGACACCACGCTCAGCGTCTTCGAGGTGACGCTCTACGATCTGCTCAAAGCCTATGGCGACCAGCGCCGCCGAACGCAGCCGGAGACCCTGCACATCGAAGCGTGGGAGCTGGAGACGGTTGAAAACGCGCTCAACCGGCTGACCCGGTCTCTGGGGCGCGGTCCCGACTGGGAGCACCTGTGGCGGTTCCTGCCGCCGGGGACCATCGAGGGGCTGCGGCTGGGCCGGTTGTCGGCGCGTTCGGCGCTGGCTTCGACCTTCGCCGCCAGCCTGGAACTGGTTCGCGAGGGGCGGGCCCGTATCCGCCAGGGCAAGCCCTTCGGTCCCATCTACCTGAGCGCCGCCGGCGGCGGGGAAACGAACGGGTGAGCGACATCGACCCCGTGCACATGCGCATGCTGGAGGCGCTGCTGTTCGCCTCGGCCGAGCCGATCACCGAGCGCGCCATCGCCGAGCGGCTGCCCGACGGTGCCGACATTCCCGCGCTGCTGGTGGCGTTGCAGTCGCATTACGCCGACCGCGGGGTCAATCTGTTGCGGGCCGGTAGTTCCTGGGCCTTTCGCACGGCGCCCGACGTCGCCGCGGCGCTGACCCGCCAAACCGAGGTCGCGCGCAAACTCTCAAGGGCGGCTGTCGAAACCTTGGCGATCGTCGCCTATCACCAGCCCATAACCCGTGCCGAGATCGAGGAAATCCGGGGCGTCGGGCTCAGCAAGGGCACGCTCGATCTGTTGTTCGAGCAGGGCTGGATCCGGCCCAAAGGGCGGCGGCGGACACCGGGCCGTCCGGTTACCTGGGGAACGACCGATGCGTTCCTCGACCATTTCGGGATCGAGAGCCTGGGCGATCTGCCCGGGGCCGACGAACTGAAGGCGGCCGGTCTTCTGGATACCCGCCCGGCGATTCAAGCCTATCGGGTCGGAGACGTGCCGGTCGCGGAAGCGCCTGAAGACGGCGCCGAACCCCTCAATCCCGACGGTTGAATATCACCGCCCGCCGTTGCGGCGGCTGGGCCTTTCTGCCATTATCCGCCCGCATCCGAGCGGACAACCACGAGAGATCTCGTTTTATGGGCACGTTCAGTATCTGGCACTGGCTGATCGTCCTTGTCGTCGTGCTGATTCTTTTCGGCGGCCGGGGGAAGATTTCCCAGATCATGGGTGATTTCGGCAAGGGCCTGAAATCGTTCAAGAAGAGCATGAAAGAGGACGAGCTTGCCGCTGACGAGCCGGCTACTGGCGGCGAGCCCAAGGTGCTCCAATCCGAACAGGCGCCCCCCGCCGAGCCCGTCCGCAAAACCGACGAGGCGGCCAAGTCCTAACGGCCTTCTGACGGCGCCGGCGGGTCCGGGAGCCGGGAGTACGGAGCCGCGATGTTCGACATCGGCTGGCAAGAGCTGTTTATCGTCGCGGTCCTTGCGCTGATCGTCGTCGGACCGAAAGACCTGCCGCGTACGCTTCGCACCGTCACCCACTACGTTCGCAAGGCTCGCGGCCTGGCCCGCGAGTTTCGCAGTGGGCTCGACGAAGTGATCCGCGAATCCGAGCTCGACGACATCAAGCAGGAAGTTCGCAAGACGGCCAATCTCGATCTCGAAAAGGAGGTTCGAGACACCGTTGACCCCTCGGGGAACCTGACCGCCGAGTTCGATCCCGACGATTTCGCCGATCGCTTGAAGGATACCGTCGAGAGCGGTCCGCCGACGGGGCCGATGGCCGGGCCGGCGGCAGCGAGTGGCGAAAGTTCGGAAAACAGCGCCATGGATACCGCCAGCGATGCGGACAGCGCGCCGGCCGAACCCAGCGAACCGATCCGTAAGGCCGGAGGCTGACCGACCATGTCCGACGAGGCCGTCGACGCCGCGAAGATGCCACTGCTCGATCATCTGATCGAGCTTCGCCGACGGTTGATGTACTGCCTGCTCGGCCTTCTCGTGCTGTTTTTCATCAGCTACGGATTCGCCGACGAGATTTACGCGTTTCTCGTTCAGCCCCTGGCCGACATCCTCCAGGATCTCGGCGGCGAACGGCGGATGATTTACACCGCCCTCCACGAAGCCTTTTTCACCCAGATCAAGGTCGCTGCCTGGACCGCCTTCTTCGTTGGGTTTCCGCTGATCGCCATGCAGGTGTGGCTGTTCGTCGCTCCGGGCCTCTACCGCAACGAGAAGGCTGCGCTGCTGCCGTTTCTGGTGGCCACGCCGGTGCTGTTCTTCCTCGGCGGAGCGATGGTCTACTACTTCATCTTTCCGTTGGCTTGGAAGTTCTTCCTCAGCTTCGAAACCGTCGCCGGCGCCGGGGGCTTGCCGATTCAGCTCGAGGCCAAGGTCGACCAGTATCTTTCCCTGGTGATGCGGTTGATCTTCGCCTTTGGCGTCTGCTTCGAGCTGCCGGTGGTGATGACGCTGCTGGCTCGGGTCGGCATGGTCACGTCGGCCGGCATGAAGGACAAGCGCAAGTACGCCATCGTTGCGGCCTTCGTCGCCGCCGCGATCCTCACGCCCCCGGACGTGATCAGCCAGATCGGCCTCGCGGTTCCGACCATCCTGCTCTACGAAATCTCCATCTACGCCGTGCGCATCGTCGAGAAGAGGCGTGGCGATCCGGAACCGGAAGAAGACGTCGACGACGGCGACGACGAGGAGGAATCGGGCAGGGCCGACGATACGGCTCCAGCCTGAACCAATTTTCCTCGGTCCCTTGATCGTCGGACTCGTTTCCGCTAATCCCCGGATGCAACGGGGCTGTGCCGATCGGGGTCTTTCATGTTCGACATCAAATGGGTGCGCGAGAACCCGGAGGCCTTCGACGCCGGGCTCGCCCGGCGAGGGCTGGCGCCGGAATCCGAACGCCTGATCGCGCTCGACCGCGAGCGCCGCGACGCCCAGACGCTGGCCCAGGAGATCCAGGCCGAACGCAACCGGATGTCCAAGGAGATCGGCGCCCGCAAGGGCAGGGGCGAGGACGCCGACGACCTTATTGCCGAGGTCTCGCGCTCGAAGGACGAGCAGGCCGCCGCCGAGGACCGGTCCCGTGTCGCCGACGCCTGCCTCGCCGAGGCCCTGGCGGCGATCCCCAACCTGCCGGCCGAGGACGTCCCTGACGGTCCCGACGAAACCGCGAATGTCGAGGTTCGGTGTTGGGGCGACCCGCCGGCGTTCGACTTCGAGCCGCGCGAGCACTTCGACGTTGGCGAGGGGCTCGGCCTGATGGATTTCGAACGGGCGGTAAAAATCTCCGGTGCCCGGTTCGTCGTGCTGTCCGGCGCATTCGCGCGCATGGAACGGGCGTTGGCGTCGTTCATGCTGGACCTGCACACGGGTACGTTCGGCTATACGGAGATCAATCCGCCGGCACTGGTTCGCGACGAGACCATGTTCGGCACCGGCCAGTTGCCGAAGTTCGCGGAAGACCAGTTCCACACCTGGGAGGTCGACGCGGAGAAGCGCCGCGCCTACATCGATCGCGAACTCGGTGAGCGCCTGAGGGACGACGCCAGCAAGCACGACACCCTGGAGACGGCGCTGGACGTACTCGAGGAAGCCGAACGCGACAGCGTCAAACCGGAGTTCGCCGAGCGGTTCTGGCTGATCCCCACCGCCGAGGTGCCGCTGACCAACCTGGTCGCCGGCGAAATCCTCGACGAGGATTCACTGCCCCGCCGGGTGACGGCGATGACCTGGTGCTTCCGTGCCGAGGCCGGTGCGGCCGGCAAGGACACCCGCGGGATGATCCGCCAGCACCAGTTCACCAAGGTCGAGATGGTCAGCGTCACCAAGCCCGAAGAGTCCGATGCCGAGCTGGAGCGCATGACCGACTGCGCCGAGGAGGTGCTGAAACGCCTGGGCTTGCCCTATCGCGTCGTCGTGTTGTCGACCGGCGACATGGGCTTCGGTGCCCGCAAGACCTACGACATCGAGGTCTGGCTGCCGGGGCAGGGGCGCTACCGGGAGATTTCGAGCTGCTCCAACTGCGGCGACTTCCAGGCCCGGCGCATGCGCGCACGCTGCCGCGCGAAGGGCGAGAAGGCGACCCGCTTCGTCCACACGCTCAATGGATCGGGGCTGGCGGTTGGGCGCACGCTGATCGCCATCCTGGAAAATTACCAGCGTGCCGATGGCTCGGTTGTCGTTCCGGAGGCGCTGAGGCCCTATATGGGAGGCCTCGAGGTCATCACCGCCGATGCCGCCTGATCGCTTCGACCTGTCGACAGCCCGCGTCCTCGTCTCCAACGACGATGGCATCCACGCAAAGGGATTGAAGCTCCTTGAGAAGGCGCTGCATGGCGTCGTCGGCGAGATCTGGACGGTCGCTCCCGAGACCGAGCAGAGCGCCGCCAGTCATTCGCTGACCATGCGCCGGCCGCTGCGTCTGCGCCGGGTGTCGCGGCGGCGCTACACCGTCGACGGAACTCCCTCCGACTGCGTGCTTGTTGCCATGAACGAGGTGCTGCGCGACCGGCCGCCGGACCTGGTGCTCTCGGGCATCAACCGCGGCGGCAACATGGGCGAGGACGCCATATACTCCGGCACCGTCGCGGCGGCGCGCGAAGGCGCGTTGCTGGGATTTCGCTCGGCGGCGTTGAGCCTGACCTACGCCAACGGCCAGCCGGCCCGATGGCCGACCGCCGAGCGGTGGCTTCGGCCGGTACTCGACCGGCTGGTGGCGGCGTCATGGCCTGCGGGCGTCGTGATGAACGTCAACTTCCCCGATGTCGACCCAGACGCCGTCACCGGCATGGAAGTGACCGTGCAGGGACGGCGGAAGATCGGCGGCGCGCTGGTGCCGATTGCCGACCCCGCCGGGCGCCAGTACTTCTGGATCGGCCACGGCCGCGATGAGGACCGATACCGCAAAGGTACCGACCTCGAAGCGGTGAACCGGGGGGCGGTTTCGGTGACGCCGCTCGGGAACGATCTTACCCACCGGGCGACCATGAAGACGATTGCCTCGGCATTCCAATGAACCCCGATTCGCGCAAGATCCGCCTGATCCTGGAGTTGCGGCGCGGCGGCGTGACCGACACCCGGGTTTCGGCGGCGATGGAGCGAATCCCCCGCGAACTGTTCGCCCCGGAGGCGTTCCGCGACCAGGCCTACGAGAACGCGACCCTGCCGATCGGCTGCGCGCAGACCCTATCGGCGCCCATCGTCGTTGGGCTGATGACCCAGGCGCTGGCGGTCGGCGAGCGCATGAAGGTATTGGAGGTTGGCACCGGATCCGGCTACCAGGCGGCGATCCTCGCACGCCTCTGCCGGCGCCTGTACACCGTCGAGCGGTATCGCGATCTGCTTGCCGAGGCCGAGGCCCGGTTCGCCGCGCTCGGCATCACCAACATCACCGCCCGGGCCGGGGACGGCACACGCGGCTGGCCGGAGCAGGCGCCGTTCGAGCGCATCATCATCACCGCTGCGGCCTCGGACATCCCACCGGTGCTCGCCGACCAGCTCACCATCGGCGGGGTCATGGTCGTTCCCATCGACGACGGCGGCGGTGGTGGACAGCGGCTCTACCGCGTCACCCGCGGCGATGCCGGGTTCGAATCCGAAGACCTGGGCGAGGCCCGCTTCGTCCCGCTCATTCCCGCCGAGGGCGAGGAGTGATTGAAGCGCCGCGGGCCGGCCGCGATAATCCGGCCATGTTCGTTTTGAGCGCCATCGCCTCGATGCGCCGATGGGTGATTGTCGCCGCCCTGCTGCCGCTGGCCGCCTGCAGCTGGGCCGAATGGCCGCCGCCTCAATGGCAGACGCCTCCGCCCCCGGTCCGGCAAGGTCCGGCGCCCGCCGAGGGGCAAACCGCGGCATTGCCGCCTCGCTCGGCACAATCTCCGTCGACGGTCCCCAAAAGCGATCCCCGGTTCGTTGGTGCCGCGGCCGTCCGGGTCGGCCGTGGCGACACCGTCTATGCGTTATCGCGGCGTCACAAGGTGGCGGTGCGGGCGATCATCGAAGCCAACGGCCTCAAGCCGCCGTATCACCTTCGCATCGGCCAGAGGATCGTACTGCCGCGCGACCGAGTGCATGTGGTCCGGCCCGGCGAGACGCTTTACAGCCTGTCCAGGGCCTACGACACCGATGCCTATACCCTGGCCAGCGCCAACGGACTCCGCTCGCCCTACGTCATCCGCGAAGGCCAGCGGCTGCGCATCCCCTGGCGTCGTGCGGCGCCCGCCGTGGCGGCCAGCCCGTCGAAACCGCAGGCGACCGTGGTCTCACGCCGGCCGGCGCCGAAGGCTGTGCCCCGGCCGCCACGGTCCAGCGGTGCAGGCTTCGTCTGGCCGGTGCGGGGCCGGCTGATCTCGTCCTTCGGGGCCAAATCCAAGGGCTTTCACAATGACGGCATCAACATCGCCGCTCCCCGAGGCACACCGGTCAAGGCGGCGGAGAACGGTGTCGTGGCCTACGCCGGCAACGAGCTGCGCGGGTTCGGCAACCTGCTTTTGATCAAGCACGCCAATGGCTGGGTGACCGCCTATGCCCACAACGAGGCGCTGTTGGTCAAACGCGGGCAGGTCGTCCGCCGTGGCCAGGTCATTGCCCGCGTCGGCAGCACAGGCGGCATGGCGACGCCCCAGCTGCACTTCGAGCTGCGCAAAGGCAAGCGCACAGTCGATCCCAGGCGTCACCTCAAGAAATCGAGCGCCTAGAACCTAGATTGCCGCTTGTCGCGCCGCTCAGTCGGTGGGGTGGGGTCCGTCGAGCGGATGATCGTGATCGACCGGCATCGTTGCCTCCTTGTCGAGTTCCTTCCGTCGGTGTCCGGACGCCGGCCGGTCCGTTCCGGCTCGTTTCCGTCGGCGAGGGCCAGCAACGGCCGAAATCGCCGCGGCGCCAGCTCACCCTGCGCCTGCAGCCCGAGGACTTCGAACGCTTCCGCTTCCTCGTCGAAACCTGCGGGGCGACGTACCAGAGCGTGCTGGAACGTGCCGTCACCGGTTACGTCGAAGAGGTGACGCCGGTCCGCGGCCGCCGCGGTATCTGCTGAGCGCCGCTACGCCCAGCCGCCGGCGAATGGGATCACCTGGGCGGTGATGAAGTCGGCGCGGTCCGACGCCAGAAAGGCGATCAGCGCCGCAGCCTCTTGCGGCTTGCCGAGACGTCCCAGCGGGATATTCGAGGTGACCTTGGCCAGCGCCGCCGGGTCGGCCAGCAGCTTCTCCGGGAAATAGGTCGGGCTCTCGACGAAGTTGGGGGCGATGGCGTTGACCTGGATGCCGTGCGGCGCCAGCTCCTTGGCCAATGACAGCGCCAGCGAATTGGCGCCGCCGCGCGCGGCCACGTACATCGAATAGTTGGGAAGACCGCGGAATGGCGCGGCGGAGGTCGCGAAGATGATCTTGCCGCGGCCGCGTTCCTTCATCGCCGGCACCACCGCCGCGGACATCATCAAAGGCCGCGTGATCATCGCCTCGAGGCCGGCCCGCATGTCGTCGGGGTCTGCGTCTTCGACCTTTGCCCGAATGGCCGGGAAGGCGTCGTTGTTGACCAGCACGTCGACTGAGCCGTGCGCACCGGCGATCTCGGCGGCGATCTCGCCCGGCTCCTGCGCGGCGGTGGTGTGCAGGCCGGCATTGGCCGCCGCGAACGTGTCTCCTGCAGCGTCGTCGGCAAAACTGGCGTCCTGGCAGACCACCGTCGCACCCTGGGCGGCGAGTTCGGTGGCGGTGGCCGTGCCGACGAAATGGGTGACGCTGGTCACCAGGGCGACGCGTCCGGTGAGCATGGATGACATCTCCTCAGTCGAGACGCCGGCCGAGCTCGCCGGCGAGGTCTTGGATGAATTGCCAGGCGACGCGACCTGACCGGCCGCCCCGGGTAACCGACCATTCGTTGGCCCGGGCGCGCAAATCCTCGGATCCGACGTCGAGGCCGAAGTGGCGGGCATAGCCCTCGACGATGTCGAAATAGGTCGCCTGATCGCAGTTGTGGAACCCCAGCCAGAGGCCGAAGCGGTCCGACAGCGAGACCTTCTCCTCCACCGCTTCCGCCGGATTGATCGCGGTCGAGCGCTCGTTCTCGATCATCTCCCGAGGCATCAGGTGGCGGCGGTTGGAGGTGGCGTAGAACAGCACGTTTTCCGGCCGGCCTTCGATGCCGCCTTCCAGGACGGCCTTCAGCGACTTGTAGGACGCGTCGCGGCCGTCGAAGGACAGGTCGTCGCAGAACAGCACACAGCGCCGCTCGGCACCGCGCAGCAGGGCCAGCAGGTGCGGAAGCGACGGGATGTCCTCGCGATGGATCTCGACCAGCGCCAACGCCCCCGGCTCTTGGTCGAGGACCGCCGCGTGCACCGCCTTGACCAGCGAACTCTTGCCGGTGCCGCGTGCGCCCCACAGCAACGCATTGTTGGCCGGCAGCCCGTCGGCGAACCGTTGTGTATTGGCCAGCAGGATGTCGGCCTGGTGCTCGATGCCGCGAAGCAGGTGCAGCGGCAGGCGATTGACCTCGGCGACGGTCTGCAGGCGCTCTGACTCGGCGACCCAGACGAATGCATCCGCCGCGTCCAGCGCCGCACCGGCGGGGGGGCGCGGGGCGAGGCGTTCGAGCGCGTCGGCGATGCGCCGAAGCAGCGGTCCAGTGTTGTTTTCGCTCATGGCGACCGGACGTTAGCAGGTTCGCCAGTCACTGTCATAGATCAACATCTAGTGACCTTGTCCAAGACAGGGCACAAAATTGTATAAAATTTGCTGTTTATTAAGGTAAGGGTCATGCTTAGCTGAGCGGGTTTTTGGGTCAAGTCCGGGCGGTGCTGGATAATTTATTCTGGGGTGCGGGCGCTGAGGTCTTCGCATGGAGACCGTTTTGGGCCTCGTATTCGCGGTCGAGCTCCTCTCTGACAGCGCGCATCTGACGGCGCTCGAGTTCGCTGACCCTGATGGCGCGCCAGCGCTCGGCGGCGCGGATCATGGCGCCGAACATGAGCTTGAGGACGGGCTTTTCGCCGAAGGCGTTGG
>Ga0209790_1000018_pt1 | contig 29158 bp, 33 predicted proteins | sample WorMetG1aBELIZE2_FD_187420 | JGI IMG/M metagenome (GOLD analysis project Ga0209790, IMG submission 187420) | Marine gutless worms symbiont microbial communities from Max Planck institute for Marine Microbiology, Germany - Inanidrilus... ... | reverse complement strand
CCTCCAGTTCTTTCATGCGCTTCATCAATGATGCGTCCATGCCTCCATATTTGGCACGCCATTTATAAAAGGTGGAATTGCCGATGTTATGCTCTCTGCATAGCTCTGTAACTGGTACCCCAGCTTCGCTTTGTTTCAATATTGACAGGATTTGGCTGTCTGTAAATCTTGATTTCTTCATAAAAAACTCCTTTTCAAATATTAGTGGAATTTTCTACTTTTAAACAGACTTATTTTTCGGGGGGATTACAGCAACACTAAGCTAGGCTTTATTGCCGACAATCATACCCAAGGCCTTTATTACCCAACATGTAATTTATAACTTATGTAAAGGAGAATCTTTATCTATTGCTCTAGGATAGTTTATAAAAGTAAATGCGCTATTGATTATTGGCGATAAAAAAACTGTTAATAAGGAGGAAATTTTATGCAGATTTTTACTAATAAACCAGGTTATAAATTTCTTACAGCCTGGTTTTTATTTATGCTTATGACGCCGCTTAAACTAAACGCAACTGAGGGGCCGATAAATCACTTAACATCACAGTTATGTGCTACTTGCCATAAAGAAATACATGAACAGTGGCAAGGTTCCATGCATGCCCAAAGTTCAGCCTTAAAGGATCCTATTCATGCCATATTTTATAAAAATGTCATGGGCGACCCTAAAGCTGAAGGCGTAAAATCTAAAAAAGGTAAATTTCCTGTATGCTTGCAGTGCCATGCGCCAAATGCCGCCAAAGACAAAAAGACCAAGCTTGACAGTAACCCTGCCTATGCCGAAGGGGTCAACTATGTGGTTTGTCATACCTTGAAAAAATTTAAGGGTATCAAAGGTCCAGATGGCAAACTTGTCTTGGGAATAAAAGCCTATGAAATTTCCGAGCGTCTGCAAGGCCCAAACGGTTTTACCAAAGAGCGTATTGAAAAGTTGAAACAAATGCTTGTTGAGGCTAAGGCTAAAGGTAAAATTTTAGACAGCCCGCATCTGGATGGTAATCTTTTGGTTATGGATAAGAGCCCAATATTTAAATCCTCCGATGTTTGTATGGGCTGTCATTTTAAACGTAAAAACGGCAAAGGAGTACCACTTTGCGCCACCGGTGATGAATACGCCAGTTCCAATGCCAAAGTTGACTGCCTATCATGCCACATGCCGGTAAATAAAGGCCTGGCCGACCATAGTATGGGTGGCGGTCATGATCCTGCCATGCTAAGACGCGCGGCAGCTATGGATATTAAAATCGAAAACCAAGGTGAAAACCTTGATACGCAAATTAGTATTCGCAACCGCCAGCCACATAGTCTGCCTACCGGGGCGCCATTTAGAAATATTTATCTAACGCTTACTGCGTATGATGCTAATGATAATATTGTTTGGTCAAATAGCAAAAGTCACCCCAGGGATGATGATGCGCAAGCATATTTTATGTATGAACTATATGATGATAACAATACGCATACCATGCCGCCAAAAGCCACCAAACTTGGGCCCGACACCAGGTTAAAACCATTCGAGACCCGTATTTTAAACTACTCGATACCTGCCGCAGACGTGAGCAGAATTCAGGCCAAGCTCTATTACAATCTGCTGTGGCCGGACTTAGTGAAGAAATTTACTCACTTGGACCCTGAGTTAACGGCACCTGTAAAAATGACGGAGTCTGAAGTCAACCTGTGAATTCCAAGGATACAATACTAAATTAAGCAGCTAATTAAGCTCATGCTGCCCCTGGTCCAATAAACTTGCATGGGCCGCACTTAGCCTGGCTACCGGCACTCTTGGCGCAGAACAGGAAACATAATCTAGACCCATTTCATGGCAAAAGTGAATTGATTTTGAGTGGCCGCCATGTTCGCCGCAAATACCGACATGCATATTTGGCCTGGTCTGTCGTCCCCAGTCAATTGCCAGTTTCATTAATTTACCGGCACCTTTTATATCCAGCACCTCAAACGGGTCATCCTGCAAAATCTCATTTTCGTTATACAACGGCAGGAATTTGTTTTCCGCATCTTCGCGCGAGAAAGAAAATACTGCCTGGGTGAGATCATTGGTGCCAAAAGAGAAAAATTCTGCCTGCTCAGCCAAAGAGTCCGCCCTTAGGCATGCGCGCACTACTTCGATCATGGTGCCGAATTTAAAGTCTATGGCTTTGCCGGACTCTTCTTCTAATTCGCCGGCAATTTGATCAACAATTCTTCTTACGTGTTTTAACTCTTGAGCGGTACATACCTGCGGCACTTTAATTCGCGGCACAATCTCGATCCCCTCTTCTATACATTCAGCCGCCGCTTCCAGAATTGAACGAATCTGCATAGCATATATCTCAGGGAAAGTAATGCCAAGGCGCACACCGCGATGCCCCAGCATGGGGTTTGTCTCATACAACACCCTGACTTTCTGCAGCATGGAGTGTTTTTTCTCGATAGCTTCTTCAATCAGTCGCGTATCCACCGTCTGTCGCATGAGTTTTATTTTGTCAGCCAGGTTTTCTGGATCCTTCAATAAACTGACAGTGTTTATCAGTACTTCGGTTCCACGTGCTGATTTCAACATGTGGTCCAGCTCTTCCAGTTCCTGCTGTAGTTGAGATTCAGTTGGCAAGAACTCGTGTATTGGCGGGTCCAGCAAGCGAATAGTTACCGGCATGGGCGCCACTGTCTTAAACAAGGCTTTAAAATCAGATTTCTGCATAGGTAACAGCTTGTCCAATGCTGCCTGCCTGTCTTCCAGGGTATTCGCCACAATCATTTCAATCACGGTTGGCAGGCGCTCCGGGCTATTAAACCTACGTTCGGTACGGCATAGACCTATTCCGGCTGCACCACATTTAATCGCCCGCGCCGCATCATCTTCGGTATCGGCATTAGCCATTACTTTTAACCTGGCAACAGCATCGGCCCACGACAGCAATGTTTTAAGTTCAGAGGTGAATTCCGGCTCTACTGTTGGCACCTGGCCCAGGTATATGTTGCCGCTGCTGCCGTCTATGGTGATCATATCACCTTCTTTAAATTCAGTGCCGCCGGCAATTGCCACGCGTTTTTTATCATCAATAAAAATGCCCTCGGCCCCTGCCACACAAGGCTTGCCCATGCCGCGAGCCACCACTGCCGCATGTGAAGTCTTGCCGCCGCGGCTGGTTAGCACTCCTTTAGCGGCAAAGAAGCCGTGTATATCTTCTGGTCTGGTTTCTTCCCTTACCAGGATAAGCTGTTTATTACCGGCATTATTCAACTCAACTGCTCGATCCGCATCAAATACTGCGATGCCGGCTACAGCGGCGAAAGGCGTCATAGCCAAAACGCGCATCTCCGGTCTGTTCTATCTCTCCTTGCAGGGTTTCCTGATTAAGGCCCAAATTCAAAATAGTATCCATCATGCCGGGCATAGACATCGCCGAACCGCTGCGCACAGAAACCAATAGCGGGTTTTGCGGATCGCCAAAGCCTTTGCCGGTAGCTTGTTCGACCTTACTTATAGCTGAACGCACCTGTTCCAGCACTCCATCTGCCAGCTCACCGGTTTTTGAGTCCAGATAGGCCTGGCAGGCTTCGGTAGTAATAACAAAACCCGGAGGAACTACCAGACCGATCTGAGTCATCTCGCACAGATTGGCGCCTTTACCGCCTAATAGTTGTTTATTTTTGCCATCACCTTCGGTGAAGTCATATACCCATTTTTTATCCGCCATAGTTAGATGCTCTAAAGATATTTAAAATAAAGTTGATTTTGCAATTCCACTTTAGGTGAAATCAAATAGCGGGCGCATTATAAAACAACTAATGCAGGAATATAATTAAATAGTGATACATGTTGCAAAAACGGGGGCATAAACTGTGTTGTTGTTTAATTAATATTGTGTCACCGGAATTCAAAGACCATTTTCTTGTGCTGGTGTACATAATAAATGAACATGGTTAGTCATCAAAACCCAAGCATGTATTGAAACTTTATAAGTTTGGGAGAACTCTTTTAACCAATGCAAATACGCTTTCATATCGGCTTCACTGCCAAAGCATACTTGGCGATTATTTCCGCGCTGGATAATATGCTGAGCATAACCAACAGGAGTTACTCTATTTAGTCTTGGCATTTTTTGTTGTTGTTTTTTTAATCTTTTTGAGATTATATCAAACCATATACGCTCTTTTACTCTAAAATTTTACTCTGACCCGACTTATTACGCACTTTGTGAACCCACGGTTCAATTTCACTACCATTTACCAATAAAAAAGGCCAGCTAAAGCCGACCTTTTGTATTGGTGGAGGCGGCGGGAATTGAACCCGCGTCCGCAAATTCTCCGCCTATGGATCTACATGTTTATGCCTGTTTTTAATTTAACTTACGGTTACCCACAGACCCAGGAAAGCCGTAAGCGATTTCAGTTTAAGTCTCACAGGTCTGACCTGAACCATCAAATCTGCCAGTCTTTGTAAATGACCATCTGTTAAGACCCAAAGACCAATCAGAACAGATGGCTAACGGGGCTTAAGCCGCTAGTGCGTAATTGCTATCGTTTGCAACTATTAAATTACAGAATGTTTAACGAGAATCTGCATCCTCGACATGCACCAAAAGGTTTCGCAACCCACGTCAAAGCCAAGGTCGCCCCCTTACGCTCTTTTGACATTCTAACAAAAAAATAAGTTCAGTAAAGTTTTAAGCTTTACGCTCAGAAAGAACCTTGTCTATCAGACCAAAATCTTTAGCGGCTTCCGCGCTTAAGAAATTGTCCCGATCTGTTTCCTTTTCTATAATTTTAATATCCTGGGCGGTATGCCTGGCTAAAATAGAGTTTAATCTGGATTTTATTTCAATAATCTCCCGGGCATGAATTTCAATATCCGAGGCCTGGCCCTGAAAACCGCCTAAAGGCTGATGAATCATGGTACGGGAATTTGGCAGGGCAAACCGCTTGCCCTTGGCGCCGCCAGCCAATAATAATGCGCCCATGCTGGCTGCCTGACCGATACACATAGTGCTGACATCGGGTTTGATAAACTGCATGGTGTCGTAAATTGCAAGACCGGCTGTTACCGATCCCCCCGGTGAGTTTATATATAAATGAATATCCTTATCCGGGCTTTCACTTTCCAAAAACAGCAGCTGCGCTACCACCAGATTGGCCGTGGCGTCTTCTACTGGGCCAACCAAAAAGATTACTCGCTCTTTTAACAGTCTGGAGTAAATATCATAGGCCCTCTCACCTCTTGAGCTTTGCTCCACCACCATCGGCACCAGACCTAAATTTTTAATATCAGACATGGCTATTTGCTTTCTGCTTTCGGGTTAACTTTTTCTACCAGTTCATCAAAACCAAGTTCGACATCTTTCACCTGGGCTTTTTCCATTATATGCTCAACCACCTGCTGTTCCAACACCAGAGGTTTAATTGAATTTATCGCATCTTCATTACTGTTGTAATAATCAATAAATTGCTGAGGATCTTCGTATGATGCGGCTTCTGCTTTAATAAATTCCTGCAATATTTTATTATCCAGTTTTATATCGTTTTTAAGCATTACTTCAGACATGACAAGTCCTAAACGCACCCGGCGTTCGGCTTCAGGTTTCATATTTTCGACATTTACCAGATCATCAACATTACCGCCCTGCATCTGGCGTTTGAGATTTTCTATCATGCCTTTTACTTCCTGCTCAATCAGAGAATCAGGAATTTCCACGTTGGAATTATTAGTATGTAAGGCTTCGGTTACCTGATTTTTCACAAACTGGCGTTGGTACTGCTCACATTCACGCTGCATATTGGTTTTAATTTGCTTGCGAAGTGCTTCAACCCCGCCCTCTTTAACTCCGAATTTTTTAGCAAATTCATCATCTACTTCTGGCAGAGTTGATTCTGCAACCTGGTTAATTTTCACCTCAAACTTAACTTGCTTGCCGGCCAATTCCTCTTTGTAGTTATCCGGAAACTTAAGATCAAGCGTAGTTTCGTCCCCGGCACTCAAGTTCAAAAGACCATCTTCAAAACCGGCAATCATACTGTTACTGCCAAGCACTACCGGCACATTATCGGCTTTGCCGCCTTCAAATGCCTCGCCGTCTATCGTGCCTTTAAAAGATATAGTAACCTGATCTTCTTTTTTGGATTTTCTGTCAACCTCATTCCAGACTATATGCTGAGTCCTTAATTTTTCCAGCATGGCATCGATATCACTATCTGCAATTTCCACCACCGGCCTTTCAAGTTTAAACTCACTTACATCTGCAAGTTCAAAATCGGGATAAACCTCAAATTCCGCAGTATAGATAAAGTCTTTATCCCGGGCTTCCTGCTTATCCATGTCTATATTAGGATTTCCGGCAGGTTTTAAATTTTCCTGGGTTAGAGTCTCGCCATAGGTACGCTCAATAACCTCGCCTAATACATCAGCCCTTATTGCGCCACCGTAGCGCTTCTGAATTACCGATGTCGGCACCTTGCCGGGGCGGAACCCGTCAACTCTAATCTCATTTTTTAAAGATTTTAGTTTTTTAGTTACGGCCTCATTCACTTCAGCAGCCGGAATCGTTACCGTCATTTTGCGCTGCAGGCCTTTTACAGTTTCTACTGATACTTGCATATATTAATGATAAATAAAATGAAAAATGGTGCGAGCGGAGAGACTCGAACTCTCACACCTTTCGGCACCAGAACCTAAATCTGGCGTGTCTACCAATTCCACCACGCTCGCAAAAGATGCGAAATTATACATTATTTGTATAAATTAAAAGCACTCTTTTCCCGGAAAATACTGCTAAAAATCTATAAATCGAGCTTGACACTAAACGCACCGCGCAGATCACCGATTTTAAATCCGGTTGCTTTATCCTCAGGGTACAGTTCGTCTATTTTTGCCTGCAAATCCGGGGCAATATTATCACCATGACAAATCACACAAGGCTCAGCAGCCGGCAGAGCTTTCATGTAACGAAAAGTTCTTTTACCATCTGCTTCTACCACTTCCGAAAAATCCATAGTTTTATAGGCTTCGCCGCTTGCACCGCGTTTGGCAAATTCTGCTAATACTTTGCTCTCCCAAGGGTCAGGCATGTTATCCGCATTTCGGTATTTTAAGCTGGTACGGCTTACCTTTACTCCGGTTTCCTTTTGGATTTTTTCGGTTATCGGCATGGCATTGGCATTACAAAACTTAATCGCATTTAGCGGCCCGCCCTCTTTCATCGCCATCATTAAATTCTGTTTTAAAGTGGAGCCTAACGCCTTGACTGCCATGCGGCTTTTTTGCACATTAGCATCTGCCTCGGCATAGGCCCTGGCAACAGAAAAACTGCTGCAGTTAAAGCTGTTAAAATTTTACGCATATCATTCTCCTTTAAATATTAATTTTGCCCCCAGGGCTTAACTAGATCACTGTCAATTTCCAGCTGCTGTAACAGGCGAGCTACAACAAAATCCACCAATTCATTTATAGTGTTCGGTTTATTATAAAACCCGGGGCTTGCCGGTATTATACTTGCCCCCAGTCTTGCCAGCTTTAACATATTTTCCAGATGGATTGCGGAAAACGGCATTTCCCGCACCAGCAGCATGAGTTTGCGTTTTTCTTTCAGCGCAACATCAGCCGCGCGCTCCAAAAGCGTGTCGCTGGCGCCATTTGCTATGGCAGATAATGTCCCCATAGAGCAAGGGCAAACCACCATCGAACTAATCATTGCCGAGCCACTGGCCGGGGCACTTAACCAGTCATCATTATGCAAAACCTGTAAATTATGAGCGTTGACAAAGCGAGTGCTTAATTCTTTATGAATATCTGCGGCACTTTCCAGCAGGGGAAATTCACACTCGGTATTTAAAACTATTTTCGCTGCATCTGATACTACAAGATAAACCTGGCGCTCGGCTTTTAACAGCTCCTCTAATAAGCGCAGGCCATAAACCGCACCGGAAGCGCCGGTAAGAGCCAGCACAATAGTCTTTTTATTCATCAAGTAATTTTAGCAATTTTTCATGTATATTAAAAAACCCGCCATTGCTCATTATAAGCAGATGATCGCCTGCCTTGGCCGTTTTTCTAACAGCAGTCAACAAATCTTCAATGGCGGAAAATATTTTATATTCGGTGAATTTTGTTGCGCCTGGCCTGGAAAGGTCAAGCTTTAGTTCGCCGGGCACAAAGATATAAACCACATCCGCTTTATCCAGAGCTTTAAGCAAAGTTTTATTATGCACTCCAAGCTTCATGGTATTGGAACGCGGCTCTAAAATTGCGATTATTCTCTGGCCGCCTACTTTTTTTCTAAGGCCGTCGAGGGTGGTCGCAATCGCAGTCGGATGATGGGCAAAATCATCATATACACTTATCTCATTCACTACTCCGCGCAGCTGCATTCTGCGTTTAACCCCTTTAAATTCATTCAATGCCGAAATTGCGTGTTCGGTCGGCACTCCGGCATGACGAGCCGCGGCTATTGCTCCCAAAGCATTGGCAGCATTATGCTCTCCCAGCAAGTCCCATTTAACCGTGCCCAGATTTTCACTGTTTAACAAGACGGCAAAACTGCTGGCATCTGCTTCTAATAATTTTGCCTGCCAGCCTTTTTCGTTACCGATTTGCTCGGTGTGAGACCAGCATCCCATATTTAAGGTGTCAACAATATTTTTATCCGCCGGTGGATATAAAATCTTGCCCTCCCCCGGCACCGTGCGCAGCAGATGATGGAACTGAATTTTAATCTGTTCTAAATCGGCAAAAATATCGGCATGATCATATTCTAGGTTGTTAATTAACAAAGTACGGGGATGATAGTGGACAAATTTGGACCTTTTATCAAAAAAAGCTGTATCGTACTCATCGGCTTCAATCACAAAAAAATCGCTGTTGCTGCCTTTGGCTGAAATTCCAAAGTTCTCCGGCACCCCGCCGATCAAAAATCCAGGCTGCATTTTTGCATATTGCAGGATCCAGGCCAGCATGGAGGCAGTGGTGGTTTTGCCATGGGTGCCGCTTACCGCCAGCACCCATTTGCCTTGCAAAATATTTCGCGACAACCACTCGGCACCTGAAGTATAGGGAATAGACTGATTAAGCACCGCTTCCACTTCTTCATTGCCACGGCTCAAGGCATTACCAATAATTACCAGATCCGGCCTCGGGAGTAAATTCTCCGCTCTAAAACCCTGCATCAGTGCAATACCGGAGCCTGCAAGCTGAGTGCTCATAGGCGGATATACATTCTCATCCGAACCGGTAACTTTGAATCCCGCTTGGCGGGCAAGAAGCGCCAGGCCGCCCATAAAGGTACCGCAAATGCCAAGAATATGAATGTGTTTTACTGCTGGCATTTTAGCTTTATACTCCATTTTAGTCGGAGGTGGTCTTTAGGTTATTTAAATAAAAACCTTTTCGCACCAAATATCAATATTATGTTTAATCTTTTTATAGGCTTTGCTATACGTATGTTGCGAGCGCATATACGGGTCTTCGATTTCCTCATCTTCATTCCATTTACCGAGCAGCACCACTTTACCTCTGGCCTCCGGATGCTCTTCAAGGATTGCATCTTCTTGAAATTTTTCCATAACTATAATCAAGTCTGCTCTTCGCACCATACCGGTATCAAGCTGCCGGGCGAAATGACGAACCGGGATCTCATGTTTATTTAATATATTTTCGATCTCTTCATCCACCAACTCTCCTACAAATGCATCCAATCCGGCTGATGAAACTTTAAGCTCTGGCCGTGCATGTTGCAATATAGCCTCAGCCGCCGGGCTGCGGCAAATATTACCCATACAAACAAATAATACCCTTTTAAACACAAAAAACCACCAAAGAAGATTTGTAAATCCTATATGTCATATCCGCGCTCTCCATGCAGCGCAATATCTAATCCTTCTATTTCATTTTCCTCAGTGACGCGCAGTCCTTTTGTAATAACAGATACTATTTTTGAGATTATAAAACTTACAACTGCAGCAAAAAGCAAGGTTACGGCATCTGCGGTCGAAGCCAAAATCCACGAAGTATTACCGCTATTAAGCGTATTGGCCGCCAAGGCATCTACAGAAAGCGGCAATGCGGCAGCAACTAACAACCGCGTACCTGGCGTCATAAAATAAGTATTAAATCGCATCTTTACCCGTCTCTCCCGTGCGAATCCTGATTACTTCTTCGATTAGACTTACAAAAATCTTTCCATCCCCAATCTTGCCGGTATTGGCTGATTTCTGAATTGCCTCCAGCACCTGATCAAGAATTTCCTCTGCCACTACAGTTTCCAGCTTTACCTTCGGCAAAAAATCTACTTTGTACTCGGCACCACGATAAAGTTCAGTATGGCCTTTTTGCCGGCCAAAACCCTTGACCTCGGTTACGGTTATACCTTTGACTCCAATCTCGGATAAAGCCACTCTTACATCATCCAGCTTGAAAGGCTTGATAATTGCTGTAACCAGTTTCACATGACTCCTTTAGCTCATGCTTTGTATTTTAATTCTTCTTTTTATCTACAATCTTGTGAATCCACGGCATCATGCCACGTAATTTTTCGCCTACTTTCTCGATTTCATGCTGCCGGGTTTCTTCCCGTCTGGCATCCAGGGTATCAACATTTGCCACAAATTCATTGGCAAATTCACCGTTTTGAATTTCCGTTAAAATCTTGCGCATTTCGGCTTTGGTATCATCATTTATGATTCTTGGGCCACGGGTAACATCCCCATACTCAGCAGTATTGGAAATGGAATAGCGCATATTGGCTATACCGCCCTCATACATTAAATCTACTATTAGCTTAAGCTCGTGCAAACATTCAAAATATGCCATTTCCGGCGCATAACCGGCTTCAACCAGAGTCTCAAATCCAGCCTGCACCAAAGCGGTGGTGCCGCCGCAAAGCACTGCCTGCTCACCGAATAAATCGGTTTCGGTCTCATCCTTGAATGTGGTTTCAATAATTCCGGTACGCCCGCCGCCGATGGCCGAGGCATAGGATAAAGCCGTAGCTTTAGCTTTAGCGCTGGCATCCTGTGCTACCGCAATCAAGTCCGGAATTCCACCGCCACGGGTGAATTCATTACGCACTGTATGTCCCGGGGCCTTAGGAGCAATCATGATCACATCCAGATCCTCTCTTGGCTTAATCCGGTTAAAATGAATATTAAAGCCATGGGCGAAGGCTAAGGTTGCGCCCTGCTTCAAATTATCACGAATCGAATTTTCATAGATAGCAGGCTGCAATTCGTCCGGCGCCAGAATCATGACAAGGTCGGCCCATTTAGATGCATCTTCCACCGACATTACACTTAATCCTGCCTCTTCGGCTTTAGGTTTGGAACCTGAACCTTCTCTTAGACCAATAGCCACTTCCACTCCGGAATCCTTTAAATTATTGGCATGGGCATAACCTTGAGAGCCATAACCTATAATTGCCACCCGCATACCTTTTATAATAGACAGGTCTGCATCTTTATCGTAATAAATCTTAATGCTCATCTTATTTCCTAAAAAGTTAAATTCTTAAAGATTTTTCGCCGCGGGCAATACCGCTGACGCCGGTTCTTACTACTTCCAGAATTGAACTAGCATTCAACGCCTCTATAAATGCATCCAGCTTTCTGGAGTTTCCGGTAAGTTCCACCACATAGGTCGGGCCGCTTACGTCCAGCACCTTGCCGTGAAAAATATCTACCAAATGTTTAATTTCAATTTTACTGGTTTTATCCACTAAAACCTTTAATAGCATCAGTTCACGCTCAATATGCCGGCCTTCGGTAAGATCTACCAGTTTTACCACATCCACCAGCTTATTAAGCTGTTTGGTAATCTGTTCAATTACACTATCCGAGCCACGGGTAACAATGGTCATTCTGGACAGTGAACTGTCTTCGGTTTCGGCCACGGTCAAAGACTCGATATTGTATCCACGGGCCGAAAAAAGTCCTGCCACTCTGGACAAGGCGCCTGATTCGTTTTCCATCAAAATCGATAAAATATGCCGCATAGCCTTATACCAAAATCATCTCATTCAAACCAGCGCCGGCCGGAACCATAGGATACACATTTTCCTTGCGGTCAACCAGAACATCCACGAACACTAATTTATCCTGCATTGCGTTCGCCTCTTTCAAGGCAGATTCCAATTCAGAAGGATCTGCCACCCGGATTCCCACATGACCAAAGCTCTCGGCAAGTTTAACAAAATCCGGGTGTATGTCCATGGTTGACTCGGCATAACGGTCTTCATAGAAAAACTCCTGCCACTGGCGTACCATACCTAAATAACCATTATTAAGATTTAATATTTTTATAGGGATTCCGTACTGCTTGCAGGTGGCAAGCTCCTGAATATTCATTTGAATACTGCCTTCACCTGTTACAGTCCAGACATCAGCCGCAGGATGCGCAAGTTTAATTCCCATTGCCGCCGGCATACCAAACCCCATGGTGCCAAGTCCACCAGAGTTGGCCCAGCGCCTTGGCTTGTCAAATTTATAGTATTGTGTCGCCCACATTTGATGCTGTCCCACATCCGAGGCAATAAATGCTTCACCGTTGGTGATTTTATATAAGGTTTCAATAGCAAATTGCGGTTTTATAAGCTTATCGGAGTGCTTGTAACTCAAACAGTCGCGCGAGCGCCATTCATTAATTTTATTCCACCAGGCATCCAATGCCTTGGGCTCAATTGCAGCATTAGTATCTTCAAGCGCAGCCAGCATTTTATTAAGGATATCTTCAACTTCGCCCACAATCGGCAGATCCACCACCACATTTTTAGAAATTGATGAAGGATCAATATCTATATGAATTATGTAAGCATCCGGGCAGAATTTTTCTATATTACCAGTTACCCGATCATCAAATCTGGCTCCTACTGCAACCAGGGTATCGCACTCGTGCATGGCCATATTGGCCTCATAAGTGCCGTGCATGCCTAACATACCAATAAATTGTTCATCAGTTGCCGGATATGCCCCAAGACCCATAGAGGTACTGTTAACCGGCACCTGAAGTTTTTTAATAAGTTTTACCAATGAGTCAGAGGCGTTACCCAAAATTACCCCGCCTCCGGTATAAAACACCGGCTTCTTAGATTTTAAAATCTTCTCTATTGCCCGTTTAACCTGGCGATTGTTGCCGCGAACTGTAGGATTATACGAGCGCATATCGGTCTTGACCGGGTATGAATAATCGACCATAGTCGCGGTAATGTCTTTTGGAACATCGACCACCACCGGTCCCGGCCGACCGGTACCTGCAAGATAAAACGCCTTAGCCAGGGTTTCCAGCAACTTATCTGCTTTTGTCACCAGAAAATTATGTTTAACACAAGGCCGGGTGATACCTACCGTATCAACTTCCTGAAACGCATCATTACCTATAAGCGGGCTTGGCACCTGGCCGCTGATAACCACCAAAGGTATTGAATCCATATAAGCGGTGGCAATACCGGTCACGGCATTGGTGGCTCCAGGACCCGAGGTTACGATAGCCGCCCCGACCTCGCCAGTGCTTCTGGCATAACCGTCCGCCGCATGCACCGCGCCTTGTTCATGTCGAGTTAGTATATGCTTAACCTTGTCCTGTTTGTAAATAGCATCATAGATATGCAATACCGCGCCGCCCGGATAGCCAAACAGGTATTTAACCCCATGATCCTGTAAAAATCTGGTTATAACTTCCGCACCGGTAATTTGTTCAGCAGCCACTTGGGTAATAGTATGGTGAAAACTCGTAATATTGCCTAATTAGTTACTATAAAACAAGAGTTAAATAAGAATTTTCTGATAAATTTATAATCTGCTAATAAAAGTGATTTAAAAATGACAGTCCGCTTTGAATTTATACCGTGAAGCACACAGTTAATTTTATAGCGATTTTTTTATTTTGTAGGGTTAAAAACCCGGAAAATGTGCTTAGTTACAGGCATAAACTCCGCTATTTTGCGTTTTTCATTGTTCAAGCTTCAGAATCATCCAATACAGCGACCTTAATAAGAGAGTTATCCGTAGCACCAGTTAGTCTTACCTCTTGTTACAGAATGTTTAACAAACTGACATCGGATGTTTTTTATCGGATTTTATATAACTATTACGCCGTTTAAAGCTCGGAATCAGTAAGCAGCACCATAGCATGAGCAGCAATGCCCTCTTCTCTGCCGGTAAAACCCAGGCCTTCGGCGGTTGTGGCTTTTATGTTTATGTTAGCAATATCCGTACTTAAAATACCAGATAATGACCTTTGCATTTTTTCAATGTAAGGTGCCAGCTTTGGCTTTTGCGCCACTATGGTCAAATCAAGATTATTCAGCTTGAGCCCGGCATTTTGAGTCAGTTGCTTAACCTCAAGCAGAAATTCCCTGCTGTTACGATTTTTGTTTTTAACATCAGTATCAGGGAAGTGACGGCCAATATCTCCCAGGGCAGCGGCGCCTAGCATAGCATCGCATAACGCATGTATGGCTACGTCCCCATCAGAGTGCGCCTTAAGGCCGTGAGTATGCGCAATATTCACCCCGCACAGCACCAGAGGTTTACCCGCTTCTAATTTGTGTACATCAAATCCATGGCCTATTCGCATTTAGCACCTGTTAATATAAATTCGGCCAGGGCAAAATCCTCGGCATGGGTAAGTTTAATATTAGTCTTACTTGCGCTCACTAATACAGGGGATAAGCCGATAAGCTCCACGGCCTGGGCTTCATCGGTAACCTTAATATTTTGCTTTTTTGCATGTAACAGGGCTTCATACAAAACCTTAAACCTGAATACTTGCGGTGTTTGCGCCAGCCATACGTTTTCTCTGTCCAGGGTCTTTTCGATTTTATTATGTTTTGAGTATTTTACCGTATCAGTTGCCGGCATAGCCAATATGCCGCCCACTTTAGAGTCGGCAATAGTATTTAAAAGCTTTTGTATATCATGTGGATTGATTAAAGGTCTGGCTGCATCATGTACCAGCACCCAGTCATCAGTCTGTGCTAAACCCTGATTTAAAAATTCCAGGCAATTTAACACAGAATCTGATCTTTGCCGGCCGCCTGACACTGTTTGTATGTTCAAGTTATCAGGCAATGTGATTGTAGAAAAATATTTATCCTGCGGGTCGATTGCAACTACACAGGTATTTATTTGACTGACAGCAGCCAGTTTTTCAAGAGTTCTGGCAAGTATGGGTTGGCCCAGAAGCTCAAGATACTGCTTGGGAACCGGGCCGCCCACCCTGCTTCCTGCGCCTGCTGCCGGCACTACTGCCCAAACTGACATTTCTCGTTAATTTCTTTGTTGCGGTGGGTAGTAACACTGCTGTCTTCAATCTGAATATAAATCTCTCCAGGTTTAATCATATCAAGCTCAAACCGGGCACGCTCTTCCAAAGCATCCTTGGATTTTCTTAAATACAAAATCTCTTCTTTTAGCAAGTGGTTACACTCTTTTAATTTTGAATTAATCTCTGCCTGGCGGGCAATATCCTCTTCCAGACGCCAGACACTGAACAAACCCCGTGGCGAAAACCATAACAGGTATTGCAGATACAAAAAAATAAAGACCAAAAACCAGATCCAGTATCTGCTTCTGGTAATCACAGATTAGTTTATATTATAAAAAGCATCTTTACCGGCAAATCTGGCCCGAGATCCCAGGCTTTCTTCAATCCGGATAAGCTGATTGTATTTGGCAACCCGGTCTGAGCGTGACATGGAACCGGTCTTGATCTGGCCGGCGGCAGTCGCTACCGCAAGGTCGGCAATCGTAGTATCTTCGGTCTCGCCCGATCTATGGGAAACTACCGCGGTATAGTTATTGGCCTTGGCTATATCTATCGCTTGCATGGTCTCGGTCAAGGTTCCTATCTGATTAAGCTTGATCAAAATCGAATTGGCAATATTTCTATCTATACCCTCTTTGAATATTTTGGGATTAGTTACAAACAGGTCATCCCCGACCAATTGCACCTTACTGCCAAGACGTTTGGTAAGCTCAGCCCAGCCGTCCCAATCAGCCTCGTCCAGGCCATCTTCTATCGATAAAATAGGATATTGCCTGACCCAGGACTCAAGATAATCAATCATACCGGCTGAATCCATAATCCGGCCCTCAGAAGCAAGATTATATTTGCCGTCCTTATAAAACTCCGAACTTGCCGCATCCAGCCCTAAAAACACCTCTGTACCCGGCCTGAAACCCGCTTGTTCAACCGCTTGTAAAATCACTTCGATAGCCGCCTCATTTGAGGGTAAATCAGGGGCAAATCCGCCTTCATCACCTACTGCGGTATTTAGGTTTTTAGCTGTCAACACCGACTTTAAAGCATGGAAAATTTCCGCGCCAAAGCGAATCGCCTCAGATATCGAAGACGCACCCACTGGCATAACCATAAACTCTTGCAAATCCACGCTGTTATCAGCATGTTCACCGCCATTAATGATATTCATCATCGGCACCGGCAAAGTAAATTCACCAGTGGTATTCAAGGCCGCAAACAGCGCCATTCCCTTATCCGCTGCATTGGCATGGGCATTTGCCAGTGATACTGCAAGCAGAGCATTAGCACCAAGCCGGGCTTTGTTTTCAGTGCCATCCAGTTCAAGCATCTTGTTATCAATAGTCTCTTGCTGGTTGCTGTCCATGCCTTTTAAGGCATCCTGGATTTCGGTTTCAATATTTTTTACCGCTTTTAGCACACCTTTGCCGCCATATTTTGATTTGTCAGCGTCTCTAAGCTCTATCGCCTCGCGTGAGCCGGTTGAAGCGCCGGACGGCACGGCCGCCCTGCCAATTTTGCCGTTTTCCAATATAACTTCTGCTTCTACCGTTGGGTTGCCACGCGAGTCTATAATCTGTCTTGCCTTAACTTCTTTAATTCCTGCCATTTTAGGTAACTACTCTAAATATTTTTAAACTTTTCCGCATCTTGTAAAAAACTCTCGATACCGATATCGGTAAGTGGATGTTTTTCCATCTGGGTTAAAACCGCATCCGGAATAGTAAATATATCCGCCCCAGCCAGGGCCGAATCTACCACATGCATCGGATTACGGATGGACGCTACTAATATTTTGGTACTGATTTCTGCATAATTTTTAAAAATTATGCTTATTTCCTCAATAAGACCGGTACCGTTAATTGACAAGTCATCCAGGCGGCCGACAAACGGACAGACATTGGTTGCCCCGGCTTTGGCCGCTAAAATCGCCTGGCTTGCGGTAAATATCAAGGTAACATTAGTTTGGATCCCGGCATTGGCAAAATGTTTAACCGCCTGTAAACCCTCATTACACATAGGAATTTTAACCACCACATTATTCCCGATTTTGGCAAGCTCCGTACCCTCATCAATTATGCCTTGTTTATCCAGGGACAAAACCTCGGCATGCACCGGTCCCGGCACTATTTTTACTATGTCTTCGATCGCCTGCGTCATGGACTTGCCGGTTTTGGCAATCAGGGTCGGGTTGGTAGTTACCCCGTCGCATAGTCCTAGATCCATGGCGGCTTTAATCGCACCGGTGTCGGCACTATCCACATAAATTTTCATTCATTTGCTCCGATAAAATAATCTTCACTTGTTTGTAATTTGCCCTGGGCGGTTAGCAATCCGTCAATCATGAGCCTGACTGCAGCTTGCCCGCCTTTGCGCTCCAGCACCCAGTCGGCTTCTTTTTTTACCCTCTCAACTGCATTTGCCGGCGCGGCAAAGACTCCCACATGGGGCTTGCACACTAAATCCAGAATATCATCTCCCATGTACAAAACCTCATCTTTTTTTAAACCAGCCTTATTAATTATGCCCTGTAAGGCATCCTGCTTATAAAAATGCCCGGATTCGTAAAAATCAAACCCAAGTTCTTCTACCCGGCGTTTAACTGCCTCTGCTACCCGGCCGGTTAGAACCGCAAATTTAAAACCGGCATGCCTGGCCATGGTTATACCAAACCCATCTTGCACATGGAATGCCTTGATGTCAGTTTTACCATCACCGTAAATAATCGAACCATCGGTCAGAACTCCGTCAACATCAAGCACAATCAGCTTAATAAGTTTAAGCTTGTCCTTTAATTCAGGCATTTAATTAACTAACGCCCCAGGACTGCACCAGTTTATGTACGCCAACTGCCATCTGTACCAGTTTTTCAATTTCATCTAATCGGTACATGGAAGATGCATCGCACAATCCCTGCATCGGCTCCGGATGGGTTTCAACAAACAGGCCATGTGCCCCGGCAGCGATACCGGCCCTGGCTAAGGCCGGGATAAACTCCGGTTCTCCACCTTTAGGATCCTTGGAGCTTATGCCATAAATTCTTACTATATGTCCGGCATCAAAAATTACCGGATAGCCAAGGGATGCCATAATCGGCATGGCCCGCATGTCGGACACCAGACGGTTATAGCCAAAACTTGCGCCTCTTTCGCACAATAGAATATTCTCATTGCCGACCGAAGTTAATTTATCGACCGCCGATTCCATATTTTCCGGCGCCAGAAATTGACCTTTTTTAACATTAATCACTTTGCCGGTTTCACCGGCGGCAAGCAATAATGAAGTTTGCTGACAAAGATAAGCCGGAATTTGCAAGACATCCAGCACTTCGGCCGCAAGCCTGCAGTCTTCCTCCCGGTGCACGTCACTTAGAACCGGCACTTGAAATTCCTTGGCGATTGTTTCCAGGGCTTTCAGTCCCTCATCAATCCCAAGACCGCGGTGATTACTGGCTGCGCCGCGGTTATCCTTTTCATATGAGGATTTAAACACATAATTAAAACCATATTTTTCTGCCAGTTTTTTCATGTGCTCGGCAACTTCAAATCCAAGCTCTTTACTTTCCAGAAGGCAGGGCCCGGCGATTATGCATAGCTTCTCACCCTTGCCTACCTTAAAATCTTTGATCTTTACATTTTTCATCTTTAATTGTCTCGATGCTTAATTGCAGCTTCTATATAACTGGTGAATAGCGGATGACCATCACGTGGAGATGAGGTGAATTCCGGGTGAAACTGGCAAGCTACAAACCAGGGATGTTCCGGTATTTCCACCATTTCTACCAGTTTACCATCTATTGACATACCGGATATCTTCAATCCGGCGTCAGTTATCTTATCAATCAGGTTGGAGTTTACCTCATAGCGATGACGATGGCGCTCGATAATCACTTCCTTGCCGTACATAGCATAAGCCTTGCTGTCAGAAACAAGTTTACACTCCTGCCCGCCAAGGCGCATAGTACCGCCCTTATCCGAATCATGATCGCGATTTTCCACATTACCGGTTTGATCCAGCCATTCGGTCACCAGGGCAATTACCGGATATCTGGTATCCCGGTCAAATTCAGTACTGTGGGCGCCAGTAAGTCCTGCCATATTTCGGGCATATTCGATCACCGCTACCTGCATACCAAGACAAATACCAAGATATGGCACATTGTTTTCTCTGGCATACTGCACCGCTTTAATTTTACCTTCCACCCCACGGGTACCAAAACCGCCCGGCACTAAAAGAGCATCAACTTCTGCCAATTCCGACACATCACCTTTTTCTATAACTTCTGCATCTATATAATTGATGTTAATACTATTTTCAGTTTTTATCCCGGCATGCACCAAGGCTTCAGATAAGGATTTATAAGCCTCGGTCAAATCAGTATATTTACCCACCATACCTATGCGGACTTCAGCCTTGGGGTTGTTCAGAGCGTGCACCACCTTATCCCACTCAGTTAAATCTGCTTTGGGGGCATTTATTTTAAGCTTGTCCACCGTAATCCCATCCATATTTTGCGCATGCAGCATGGAAGGAATCTTGTATATGCTGTCAGCATCCAGAGCTGATATAACCGCTTTTTCTTCCACATTGGTAAAAAGCGCGATTTTCTTTTTCTCGCCCTCGGGCAGCTTCCGATCAGAGCGGCATACAAGAATATCCGGTTGAATACCGATACTTCTTAACTCCTTAACCGCATGCTGAGTGGGTTTAGTCTTAAGCTCGCCTGATACTTCAATCCAGGGCAATAAGGTAAGGTGTACATAAAGAGCATTGTCATGTCCTGCTTCCAGCCCCATTTGCCTGATAGCTTCTAAAAACGGCTGGGATTCGATATCTCCCACCGTGCCGCCTATTTCAACCAGCAGCACATCCACATCCCGGGCACATTTTATAACCGAGTCCTTAATCTCATTGGTAACATGCGGAATAACCTGTACGGTTGCTCCCAGATAATCGCCGCGCCTTTCCTTTTTTATTACCGATTCATAAATCTTGCCCGAGGTGAAATTATGATTTTTCGTCATCTTGGTGCGGACAAACCTTTCATAATGCCCAAGGTCAAGGTCGGTTTCGGTGCCGTCTTCGGTCACAAACACCTCACCGTGCTGAAACGGACTCATGGTGCCGGGATCGACATTAAGGTAAGGGTCAAGTTTCATCATGCTGACCTTTAGTCCGCGTGATTCCAGTATCGCACCGAGTGATGCCGCAACTATACCCTTGCCCAAAGAGGATACCACTCCGCCGGTTACAAATATAAATTTTGCCATGAGATTAAACCGGGCTTATAAGACGCATGTTAAAGATTTTCCCATGGGTAGTGTATTGTCATATTTTTAAGCCTAATATGCAATCGGCAATCAAAATAAAACTATAAAATTATTACTATCTTCAGATTATAGCTAAATTACTATAAAAATACTGATTTGTGGAGGTAAATATTTTTTCCAGAATCCAACATCCTCGTTGGTAACTCGTATTTTCACCTTAAAAGGTCCGTTCCCAACGAGGACGTTGGGAACGAGAATAAAAAATCTAATGAGGACGTTGGAAACCAGAATGACTGTTTTGCAGTCGGTCTTAGACTGAAAACTGCAGTTATTACGGCCGATACAAAGTGGCGCTAACTTAAGATAAATTTGAAAATTGGTTTAATCCGCTAAGCCCACAGCTACATATACATGCCGCCGTTTACGTGGATGGTCTGGCCGCTAATATAGCGTGCCGCATCCGAGGCTAAAAAGGCTACCACGGCTGCCACATCATCTACCGTGCCCAGTTCGCCTAACGGGATTTGTGATTTTAACAGAGCTCTTTGTTCCTCCGACAGTGCACGGGTCATTGCGGTATCAATAAAACCCGGTGCCACAGTATTGACGGTAATGCCGCGGGTGCCTACTTCGCGTGCCAGGGATTTACTAAAACCCATAACTCCGGCTTTGGCCGCGGCGTAGTTGGTCTGGCCGGCATTTCCCATGGCGCCGACCACTGAGGTAATACTGATAATACGCCCGAACCTTAACTTCATCATGCCGCGCAAACAGGCTTTGCTCATACGATATATGGAGCTTAAATTTGTGCTGATAATATCCGCCCATTCTTCGTCTTTCATCCGCATAAGCAGATTGTCGCGGGTTATCCCGGCATTGTTGATTAATACACTTACCGGTGCATATTCTTCCGCCACCATCTTTATTACATCGTCAATTTTTTCGTGATCATTTACATCCAGGACCACACCCTCGCCTTTTATGCTTTTGGCTTTAAATTCACGGTTTATCTGTTCTACGCCGTCTTGTGACATGGCGGTACTGATAACGGTAAAACCATCCTCTCCCAACTTTAAGGCAATTGCCTGACCGATGCCGCGGTCAGCGCCTGTTACCAATGCTGTTTTTTCACTCATTTAAGTTCCCTAATTTGTTCTAAAGATTTCAAATCATGCACGGCGTAAGAATTAAGCTCCTTATCAATCCGTTTATTAAGCCCTGATAGCACCCTGCCAGGACCGGCTTCTATAATATGGCTTACCCCTGCAACCTGCATATATCTTATGGTCTCGACCCACCTGACCGGACTATATAACTGCTTTGTCATGGCGGCGCGGATTAGATCCGGTTCAATCTCAGCGCTGACATTAACATTATTAATAACCGGTATTTCTGGCTGGCTCAATTCTATCCCGTCCAGTACTTTGGAAAATTTATCCGCTGCCGAACGCATTAAAGAAGAATGCGATGGCACGCTTACCGGCAGCATGAGCGCTCTTCTGGCCTTTTGCTCTTTGGCCTTTTCACAGGCAAGCCCCACCGCTTTTCTGTCCCCGGCGATAACCACCTGACCCGGAGAATTAAAATTAACTGCTTCTACCACGCCGGCAACTTCCGAGCATATATCTATAATAAGCTTATCTTCCAGACCCAAAATCGCCGCCATCGCCCCCTGACCTTCCGGTACCGCCTCTTGCATAAGCTGGCCGCGTGCCTTAACAATACTTATCGCATCGGCAAAATCCAGAACTTTAGCGCAGACATAAGCCGAATACTCCCCCAGGCTGTGTCCGGCCATAACTGCCACCTCAAGGCCAATCTCTTTTTTATAAACCTCATAGGCTGCAACTCCGGCGCTTAACATAGCAGGCTGGGTAATTTCAGTTTTATTAAGCTCCGTGGCTGGCCCGGCCTGACATAGCTGCCACAAATCATAGCCTAAAACTTCTGATGCGCTATCAAATACCTGCCTTATCACCGTAAAAGCTGTGCTCAATTCTGCCAACATACCTACGGCCTGTGAGCCTTGTCCCGGAAATACTAATGCTAATTTCATATATCTCTTAATAATTTAATACTTAACTAAAGCTGAACCCCAGGTAAACCCTCCGCCGAATGCTTCCATCAATACGGTTTGCCCAGGTTTTATCCTGCCATCACGCACCGCCTCATCCAGGGCTAGCGGCACCGAGGCCGCCGAAGTATTGCCATGCCGGGCTACTGTCAGCACCAACTGTTCCATCGGCATTTTAAGTTTTTTGGCAGTGGCGCTTATAATTCTATGATTGGCCTGATGCGGCACCAGCCAGTCGATATCCGACTTTTGCAGCTTGTTGTGTGCAAGTGTCTCATCAACAATCCGCTCTAATGTATTAACCGCCATTTTAAATACCTCATTGCCGCGCATATGCACGGTGCCGCCGGCTTCTTCCAATAAAGCTTTATTTCTGGAAATTCCTCCTGGCACATGTAAAAGCTTTTCATGGGCACCATCGGCATGCAAATGGGTTGATAAAATTCCAGGCTCGGCAGCAGCCTGCAATACCACAGCCCCGGCGCCATCACCAAACAGGACGCAGGTTGTCCTGTCCTGCCAGTTTAAAATTCTGCTTAATGTTTCTGCGCCCACCACCAATGCAGTTTTAGCGGATCCGGCACGAATAAAATTATCCGCTACGCCCAAAGCATACACAAAACCTGAACATACCGCCTGCACATCAAAGGCGCATGCGCCGTGATTTTCAAGGCGTTTCTGCAGTAAACAGGCAGTACTGGGAAATATTTTATCCGGGGTAGTAGTCGCAAGGACAATCAAATCAAGCTCGCTGGCTTTTATCCCTGCGGCCTCCAGGGCATTTTTAGCTGCTATTTCCGCCAGGTCACAGGTAGTTTCATCATCCTGAGCTATATGTCTTTGCTTGATTCCGGTGCGTGAAACTATCCATTCGTCACTGGTATCAACCATCTGTTCCAGATCCTGGTTAGTTAAAACTTTTTTTGGCAGATAACCGCCGGTTCCGCTTATCCGGGAATATATTTTCACATGTATTCCTGATGCAGCATGTTATCCATTTCGTGCTTGATTTTTTCCAACAGGCCATTTTTTGCCTGATTGTATGCCACCATGATAGCGCGTTCAAAGCCAAACTCATCAGTGCCGCCATGACTTTTAACCAGCACTCCGTTTAAACCCAGCAGACTGGCACCGTTGTAATTTCTGGGGTCAATGCGTTTTTTTAAAGATTTTAAAACCGGCATGGCAATAAAGCCGGACAGTTTGCGTAAAGTGCTTTTTTTAAATTCTTCACCCAGAAAATGTTGAATCATCCGCGCTACTCCTTCACTGGCCTTCAGTGCCACATTACCGACAAAGCCATCACTTACCACCAGATCTACCGTGCCTTTGTAGATATCATCACCTTCGATAAACCCGCGATAATTAAGGCTGGTATTCTGCAAAAGACTCGAGGCTTCCTTGACAATATGATTGCCCTTTACCTGTTCTTCGCCGATGTTTAGAAGTCCAACCCTGGCATTATGATTATCATCCACTGCTCGCACCAGGGCATTGCCCATGATAGCAAATTGCATTAAATGCTCGGCATCCGAATCAATATTTGCTCCCAGATCCAGCATCCAGCAATGCGAAGACATAGTGGGCAGGGAAGTGCAGATTGCCGGCCGGTCTATGCCCTCCAGCATTTTCAGGACAAACCTGCCAGTAACCATCAGGGCTCCGGTATTACCGGCACTGACGCAGGCATCTACCTTTTTATCTTTAAGCAGATTTATCGCCACCCGCATTGAGGAATCTTTTTTATTTCTGAGCGCTAAGGCCGGCATCTCATCCATTGCAACAATTTCAGAGGCGTGCTGAATCTCAAGATTAGCTGGTGGTGCAGTAATAGCTTGTTTAATAAGCTTTTCGTCCCCAACCATAGTTATCTTAAGATCGGGAGTGCTCTGTAAAGCACTTAAAACCGCAGGAGCAGTGACTGCCAACCCGCTGTCGCCGCTCATCGCATCAATCGAAATGCTTATCATATCAGGCAAAGGGTATCGATTCCCTTAGTTTAGGGCTTGAGGCTACTCCTCGTCCTCATCGTATTCTTCAACTTCCTCAACTATTACCTGACGTCCCCGGTAATAACCATCAGGACTTACATGATGGCGTAAATGGGTTTCGCCGGTTTCCGCATCAATCGAAAGTGCCGGTTTTTTCAAACCGTCATGCGCCCGGCGCATACCGCGCTTGGACCTGGTTTTCCTGTTCTGTTGTACAGCCATTTAATTACTCCAAATATTTTCCAATTTTGCAAAAGGCCGGTGGGTATCCTCTGCCTTTGCATCCTTAATATACTGCCTGGCCTGACACTCGACCAAATCATGCTTGGGCAGCATCGGCATAGCCAATATCAATTCATCTTCCAGCAATTCAGCAAGCGACAATTCATCGCCTGCGGTTATTGCATCTGTTTCATCCGAAAGTTTTTCAAGCTCGGCGTCGGTTTTCACCAATAAAACTTCAGATGCCACCGGAACTTTAATTTCAATTTCTGCGCTACATCTTTGGCATAAAACCTTAAGTTTAGCCCTGGATTTCAGCTTTATTTTACTGCCATATTTATCAGTAAAAAAAGTAAACTCGGCACTAACTGAACCAAGGTTTGAACTTAACATGGTTTTAAGCCTAATCATGTCCTTAAGCTCAAATTTCATTTGCAGCTTCGAGCCGTTTGCCGCCAAAATATATGGCTTTACTACGTGTTGCGCAGACATAAGGTGCGAATGATATAATTACCTGCTTTTTATGTCAAAATACTTTGTATGCAAATAATTTTAGGATCCAGCTCGCCTTACAGAAGAAAATTGCTGGAAAAACTGAAAATAGATTTTGCGGTTGCCAGTCCCGATATAGACGAAACACCAAAAGCCGGTGAAAGCGCCAGGGATTTAGTAGGCCGCCTGGCTCTGGCCAAAGCCAAAAAAATAGGCAATAAGTATAAAAATGCCCTTATTATCGGCTCGGACCAGGTGGCAACTATTGGCGGCAAAATCCTCGGAAAATCCGGCAATTTTGCCAGAGCTTTCAAGCAACTTAAACAGTCATCCGGCAAGGCAGTTGAATTTTATACCGCGCTTTGCCTGTTAAATAGTGAAACTGACGAATATCAGCTGGAAGTTGTACCGTTTACCGTACATTTTAGAAAATTGAGCGATGCGGAAATAAAAGGCTACATCGAACGTGAACAGCCGTTTAACTGTGCCGGCAGCTTTCAGGCTGAAGGTTTGGGAGTAGCCCTGTTTGAAAAACTCGAAGGCGATGATCCCAACACCCTGATCGGCCTGCCGCTGATGCGTTTAAATGCCATGCTTAAGCAGCAGGGAATCAACATTCTTACAGCAAAGGATTAACCATGAACGATCAAACCAAAGTATCGGAACTTGCCGCCGGCATTATAACCTCACCGATTCTGTCTTTTGCCGGTGAACTTAATGCCAGAAAAGCTAAGGGCGAGAAAATTCACAACCTGACAATCGGTGATTTCGATCCTGAAATATATCCGATTCCTGAAATGCTAAAACAGGCCACTATACAGGCTTATGCAGATAACCTAACCAATTACCCGGGAGCATTTGGCCTTAATAATTTACGCCGTGGCATCCAGAAACTGATTAAGCATTACTGCAAGGTGGAACTTGCGGTTGAAAATATCCAGGTGGCCAGCGGCTCCAGACCTTTAATCTACAGTGTATTCAGAAGCATTATTGATAAAGGGGATAAAGTACTGTATCCGGTACCGTCCTGGAATAACGATTTTTACTCAATGCTTGCCGGGGGATCTGCAGTAGAAATTGAGACCAGAGCGGAAAATAATTTCATGCCGAGCAAAGAAGAGCTTTTACCGCATATTAAGGATGCAGCCCTGCTTGCGCTTTGCTCACCGCAAAATCCAACCGGCACAGTCCTGTCTAAAAAACAGTTAACTGACATATGTGATCTGGTGGTGGCAGAAAATTTACGCCGCGCTGACAGACAAAAACCTTTATACGTAATGTTCGATCAGGTTTACTGGCTTTTAAGCTTTGGCGAAGATGTGTTTTTTCACGCTGAAAGCATTAATCCTGCAATACACGATTATGCAATTTTCATCGATGGCCTGTCGAAATCCTTTGCTGGCACTGGAGTTCGGGTAGGCTGGGCCAGCGGTCCTGCTCATATCATAGACAAAATGCGCACTTTAATCGCACATATCGGCGCCTGGGCCCCTACTCCGGAACAATATGCCGCCGGAGTTTTTTTACAGGACCTGAAAGCAGTTGATGAGTATCTTGCTGATTTCAAGGAAAAACTTAAGAAGAATCTGAACCTGCTTTATGCAGGATTTGAAGCCATGCGGAACCAGGGGCTGCCGGTAGCGGCTATCAAGCCTGAAGCTTCCATTTACCTTTCAGTAAAAATTGACTTAATCGGTGCCAAAACCCCAGACGCTAAATCTCTTTTAAGTGCAGATGATATTGTCCAATATCTTTTGGATGCAGCTAAAGTTGCAATTTTACCCTTTACCTGGTTTGGAGCTAAATCTCATGCTAACTGGTTTCGCATATCCATCGGCACCCTGGCAGAAAATGCAGTGGATGAAATTTTACAAAACATTGAGTCAGCAATAACCAATATACGCTGACCAGTATATTTATGTCCTGCCGCCGGCAAACAGCTAAATTTGTATTTTTTTGATAAAAGCCTCTATGTGCGACCAGTAAATCCTGCCATACTCAAAATCCTGCAAGTTGTTATGCCCCGCGCCTTTGACAGCTTTAAATTCCTTATCGGTTTTGGCATTTTCAAATAATTTCCTGCCTAAGGCATAAGGAACAACTTGATCCTCGGTGCCATGCAGCACCATGAGAGGAACCCGAATATTCTTAATTCGTTTAAGATTATTAAAAGCATCAAAAGCCAAGCTTGACAATACACCAAACCCTGCAGCTTTAGCCAATTCTTTGGCATTGGTAAGCGGAGTTACTAATATCAAGCCTGCAATTTTTTTATTCTGGGCAGTATTAACTGCAGCTGCAGTGCCTATAGAGCGCCCAAATAAGATGATATTCTCTTCTTCAAAACCTAATTCTTTCCTGGCATATTCAAAAACTGCCCTTGCATCCTGATAGATGCCCTCTTCGCTCGGCGTGCCTGCACTCTTGCCATAACCCCTGTAACTTACTCCAATTACGTTAAGGCCGAAACTCTTAAGTTTTGTTAGAGTTTCTATACGATGATAAATATTCCCGGCATTACCGTGAAAATAAATCACAAGCTTATCCGAGCTCTCAGCAGGCAAATAAAGATTATGAATTTTTACCCTATCTTCAGTTACAACAAAAAACTCTTCGACCGCCTGTGGCAATTTATCTTGTGCAATTAAGGTTTTAGTATCCGGCATAAATGCCATATGCTCAACCAGTGTCCTGCAGCCGGCTATTAAGATTAGGAAAACCAAAAAAAAAGTTTTAAGTAAAGTCTGCATTAATTTGAAGTATAAAATAGCATTTTATTTTTACCAAAATTATGCGGAAAATTAACAGCAAACTTATTAAAGCTCTGGAACTTGAAAAAAACGGCAACTGGGATCACGCACATAAAATAGTGCAGGATATAGAAAACAGGGATTCCTGCCTGATTCATGCTTATCTGCATCGAAAACAGGGTGATATCGGAAATGCCAATTACTGGTACAGCCGCGCAGGCTCTGTTATGCCTGATAAAACTCTAGCCGAAGAATGGCAAGTCTTATTCGATAAGCTGCACACACCCTAGGCAAAACCATGTTGTTTTAAAAAATCCTCAGTTAGGGTCTGGCCGCTAACCGCAGCCTTGTCACCCAGCATCAGTCTTTCCAGATACCTTGCCAGCAAATCCACCTCCAGATTTACTTTAGAACCAACTTTATAGTCGCTAATCGTGGTTTCAGCCAGAGTATGCGGTACTATGTTTATGTCAAATTCGGCTCCATCAACCTGGTTAACGGTAAGGCTTACTCCATCTATGGTAATCGAGCCTTTAGCGGCTATATATTTTGCGAGCTCGGCTGGCGCCTTTAACCGAAATCTGATTGACCTGGCATCAGGTTCTTTTGCCAGCACCTGACCCACCCCATCTACATGCCCGCTTACCAGATGACCGCCAAGTCTGGTAGTTGGGGTTATGGCTTTCTCCAGATTGACCTTGCTGCCCGATTTTAATACGCCCAGCGTGATTTTCTCCATGCTTTCCACAGAAACATCAGCACTAAACTCATCCTGAGCAAATTCAACCGCGGTCAGACACACTCCATTTACCGCTATGCTGTCGCCGAGTGCAACATCTGTCATGGAAAGCTTGCCGGTACTAATCGTAAGTCTTATATCATGGCCTTGATTTTCTATAGATTTAATTTCACCTACCGCCTCAATAATTCCAGTAAACATATATAATCAGATTTGCTTAAACCCCTTAATTATGACAAATAAATCCATCTATATGAGACTTTTGCATAACACCTAAAAAATTTGCCGGCCAAACGGAGCCTTCAATTTTTTTGGCAAAATCCACAAAAATCTGTTCAATAATTGCCATATTTTCAATATTAACACCCATTCATCCTAAAAT
>Ga0209790_1000017_pt1 | contig 30623 bp, 33 predicted proteins | sample WorMetG1aBELIZE2_FD_187420 | JGI IMG/M metagenome (GOLD analysis project Ga0209790, IMG submission 187420) | Marine gutless worms symbiont microbial communities from Max Planck institute for Marine Microbiology, Germany - Inanidrilus... ... | reverse complement strand
ACCCGGGGTGTCTCCGGTCGCGTTTGCATGTTGGTGGGGCGGAAAGGCCCGCGGAAAGCCGCCATTTCGGCCGGAGACCGGGGAAAGGGCGAAAAATTCTCTGATATCAGAGCCTTGATGGCGGAGCGCAGGAACAGGTAGAGGGAACGGTTGATGTCCTGCTCGACCCCGAGCCCTTCCGAGTAGAGCTTGGCGAGACTGTATTGCGAGCGGTAGAACTCCTCCGCCGACGCCCGTTTCAACCAGTAGGCGGCCTTTCTCAGATTCTGCGTTCCGCCTTCCTCGATGAGCAGCATGGCCAGATTGTGCTGCGCCATCAAATGGCCCTGGTCGGCGGCCTTTGTCCACCAGTCGAGGGCGGCCGCGACATCGCGGCCGACTCCGGCGCCCTCGTCGTACAGCACGCCGACATTGTACTGCGCGACGGCATCGCCCTGCTTCGCGGTGTCGGTCCAGATCTCCAGCGCCGTGGCGTAGTCGCCCTGCTCATAGGCCTGCCAGCCCTGACCAACATCGGCCCGCGCCGCAACCGCGACGCCGAGCACGACCGGCGCGAAGGCAAGCGCTGCAAGCACATTGCGCCAGTGCCGCGGGACTGCCGACACGACAGGCGTCAAGGCCTGCCGCAACGCGCCGAAAAGGCTTTACACCCCTGTAGCGACCACAAATAGCCTGCCTTGAAATTCGCCGAAACGGAGGCGCAGTCTATGTGTCGGACCCCGGCGAGTCCATGCCGCTTCGGCCATTCCGTCAAAGAACTTGCTGCGGGTCGCCGGGGCCGGGCCGCAATGGCACCAATACGCAGCAATTGCCGCCGGCGCGGCTTCAGTCTGTCGGACAGGGCGTCACCGGCACCAGGTCGCGATCGGGATCGAGGCTGTAGACCATATCGCGCAAATGCTCGACCAATGCGTGACGGTCGCTCCAGTCGGCGAGCTCTTCGAAAGACGTCGGCACGCCGATATGGGCCGTGACGTCGGCGCCGATTCGCTTGGCCAGTTCCCGCAGCAGCAGCGCTTCGCGCAGGGCTGTGCTGAACCGGCTGACGAGATGGAACAGCAAGCTGTTCTGACCCTCGAAAAAAAACCGGCACGACGGTCGCCTGAGAGGTGGCGACCAGTTTGCCGGCAAACAGCTTCCACGGCGCATCGACGGCCTGATCGAAGACCCGCGGCGCCGTCGAGACTTGGCCGGCCGGGAAGATGACGAGGGCGCCGCCGTCGCGCAGATGACGGATCGCCGTGCGTTTCGATTCCACATTGCTGCGCAGGGCGCTGGAGTCGCCTTCGAATTCTATGGGAATGAGAAAGGGCCGCAGTGCCCCGGCCCGCCCGAGGGTCGCGTGCGCCAGCAGCTTGATGTCCTTGCGCACCAGGGACGTCAGGTAGCTGACGGCAATGCCGTCAACCACACCGTAGGGGTGATTGGCGATGACGATCAGCGGATCTTCGGAAGGAATGGCGTCGAGCTGTTGAGCATTGTAATTCACGGTCAGGCGCAGCCATTCCACCGCCGAGACCCAGAAGTCGTCCTGCTCCGGGCATGCCCGGTTGAAATCGTTGTAGATGCGCTGCAGGCGCGGCTGACCGGTCACCAGCTCGACCGCGCGAATCATCACCTGTCGCAGCAAGGGATCGTCGGGATTGCAGTAGGAGACTTCGGGCGCGCGACGCACCCATTCGTCACGCAGCCGATCCATGTTGAGCACGGAACCCATATTGCGGCCCCTCTGGCTATTGCATGGTGCGCGCATACTGACGATGTCGGGTGACACTTCATTGAATGCTCAATGACAAGCTTGTGGCACCTTTTGTGGTCCCTCTCAGTCTCTAGCAGCGCCTGTGTCGGCCATTTTCCGGGGACGCCCCGCGGCGGTTCCGAACAGGTGCCCTCGGCTTTGCCCACGCGGGCACGGTCTCGCGTGCGAAGCGGCGCGGCTGCACTTCTATCTAGCGTCCGCCGCAATCGGTGCTAACATAAGCACGGCCGGATTTTCTGCGGCCGCCATCGTCGGCGCGGACCAAACAAGCAATGCACTCAGCTATCGCGCCGAATTGCTTCATCACTTTGGGAGGACGTCATGAGAAAAACAGACGGCGATTTCCGCGGACCTTCGGCGGTCCTGACCCTTGGCGCGGCGGCCTTGCTGGCTGCTGGCCTGACCGTTTCCGGGCCGGCGCAAGCCGAGTGTGCGCCCGATAACTGGAAGGACTGCAAGGGCAAGCCGTGGGTCGACGGCGACACCATGGACACGCCGCTCGGTTCCAAGTGGTGGCCCAATCCCCTATGGGGCGAAGGCGATGAAGCAGGCTCCACCAATTGGTACACGAAGCCGGAAGTGATCATGCGTGCCATGGCCCAGGTCAAGACCGGCAAGGTCTACAAGCTGGGGCATCCATACAACGCCGAGATGCCGCTGTTCGGCGCCCGCAAGTTCTCGCTGCGCATCCCGGGCACCCCGACCGGCGGTGCCTTCGGCGCCAACAAGATCATGTGGAACGACGAGTTCCTCGCCACCGAGGTCGGGCAGGTCGGCACCCAGTTCGACGGACTGGGCCACATCGGCGTTCAGGTCGGTGCTGACGGCGACAAGTCCGAAATGCGCTGGTACAACGGCTTTACCGCCGCCGAGATGGGCAATCCCTACGGCCTCAACAAGCTGGGTACCGAAAAGCTGCATCCCATTGTCGCCCGCGGCATCATGCTCGATATCGCCGCGGTCCGCGGCGTCGACTCCATGAAGGCCGGCGAGGTCGTCACGATGGACGACGTGAAGGCGGCGCTGAAGATGCAGGGCATGGAAAACTTCCAGTTCGCCGAGGGCGATGCCATCATCTTCCGCACCGGCTGGGAAATGCACTGGGGCGACCCGGCAACCTACAACAACGGCTGCCCGGGCATCGGTATGGAAGTCGCCCGCTGGATCGCCGAGGACGTCAAGGCCGGGGTCACCGGCGGCGACACCTGGCCGGTCGATGCCGTGCCCAACCCCGATCCGGGCTGCGCGTTCTGCGTTCACACCTACCTGCAGACGCGGCACGGTATCGTCAACCAGGAGAACATGAAGCTCTCCGAGCTGGCGGCCGACGGCATCTACGTCTTTGCCTACATGTACAGCCCGGCCCCGGTGCAAGGCGCCACCGGATCCATGGGGGCGCCGATCGCCATCAACTGAGGCGAGCGCAAGGTGTTGTGCGGCCGTGGGGCCGATGACGGCCTTCGGCAGCCTGCTCCGTTGCCGGTATCAGCCCGGTGACGGCGGAGCCGGCACTTCGGGTCGAGGGTCTGCGCCATCGCTACGGCGATGAGCTGGTCCTCGACCTCAGCGCCTGGCAGGTGGCGCGGGACAGTTCCTGCGTGGTGCTCGGGGCCTCGGGCTCCGGCAAATCGACCCTGCTGCACATCCTGGCCGGACTGACCCAAGCGAGCGAAGGCCGCATTGTTGTCGCGGGTGAAGACATCGGCCGCCTGGCCGCCGGCGAGCGCGACCGCTTTCGCGCCCGCCGCATCGGCTTCGTCCCGCAAAGGCTGCATCTGATCGGCGCCATCAGCGTCGCCGACAACCTGCGCCTGGCACGGCGCTTCGCCGGGCTGCCGCCGGCCGAGCCGCGGATCGCGGCTTTGCTTGAGCGGCTCGGCATCGCCGCCCTCGCGGCGCGGCGCCCCGACAGCCTGAGCCAGGGCCAGGCGCAGCGGGCGGCGATCGCCCGCGCCTTGGTCAACGAACCCGCCCTGTTGCTGGCGGACGAGCCGACGGCGGCGCTGGACGAGGCCAACGCCGAAGCCGTCATCGGGCTGTTGCTGGGGGCGGCGCAGGAACATTACGCCACGCTGCTCGTCGCCACCCATGACAGACGCGGCGCCGACCGCTTCACGCAGACGCTCGAGCTGCCGTCGACGGCGGGTCCGGAGGCGCGCCCATGAGCATGCTTGGCCTCACCCTCGCCTACCTCAGGCAACGGCCGTTGACGACCCTGCTCAACACCTTGCTGCTCGCGCTCGGCGTCGCCACGGTCGTCGCGCTGCTGCTGTTCGCCGCGCAGCTCCGCGACCGCCTGGCCCGCGACGCCAAGGGCATCGAACTGGTGGTCGGCGCCAAGGGCAGCCCGTTACAGCTGGTGCTTTCGGCGGTCTATCACGCCGACATTCCGACCGGCAACATCCGCATCGACGACGCCGAGGCGCTGCTTTCCCACCCGCAGGTGCGGCTCGCGGTCCCGCTCGCCCTCGGCGACAGCATCCAGGGCCTGCGCATCGTCGGGACGGATCATCGCTATCCAGCCCTCTACGGTGCCGCGCTCGACGCGGGCCGGCTTTGGCAGGCGCCCTTCGAAGCGACCCTCGGCGCAACGGCGGCGCGCCGTCTCGGCCTCACCGTCGGCGATCACTTTGAAAGCGCGCATGGCCTGGCGCCCGGTGGTCCTGGCCACGACGAGCACTACCAGGTGGTCGGCATCCTGACACCGACCGGCACCGTCATCGACCGCCTGGTGCTCACTGCCGTCGAATCGGTCTGGGAGGCGCACGCCGACCACCCCCTCGCACCCGGCGAGGAGGCGCGGGAGATCACCGCGTTGTTGCTGGCCTTCACCTCGCCGATCGCGGCCATGACCCTGCCGCGGGCAATCAACCAGACGACACCGATGATGGCCGCCTCGCCGGCCTTTGAAACGGCGCGCCTCTTCGCCCTTTTGGGCGTCGGCCTCGACATGCTCTACGGCTTCGGCGCTCTGCTCATCGCCAGCGCAGGACTCGGCCTGCTGGTCGCTCTGGGCAACGCCCTGGAACGCCGCCGTGCCGATCTCGCCCTGCTGCGCTGCCTCGGCGCGCCACCGCGCTGGATTCTCGGACAACTGATGCTCGAAGGTCTGCTGCTGACCGCGGCGGGCCTGCTGCTCGGGCTGCTGCTGGGTCACGCCGCCGTCGAGCTGCTCGGCCGGCTGCTGCCACAGGCCCGCGACCTCGGCCTCAGCGGCGCCCTGGTGCTGCGCGACGAGCTGTGGCTGGTCGCCGGCGCGCTGGCGCTCGGCGCGTTGGCCGCCCTGCCGGCCGCGTGGCGCGCCTATCGCAGCGATGTCGCCAGAACGCTGGCCATCGGCTAAGCTGCGTACCATGAAGTACATCAGCGCAGATCGGCTCCGGGGCGTCCTTTTGGCGGTCCTTTTTTGTCTGTTGACGGTCTTGCCGGCAGCCGCGCAGCAGAGCGTGTCCGAGAGCCACACCCGGCACAATGAACCGATCGACGCCGAGGGCGTCCTGACCTGGGATGCTCTGGCCAACCTCGACATTCGCGTGGAAACGCCGGCACCGCTGCAGACCCTGTTTTTTATCGAGTTCCCCGAAAGCCTGCTGGCGCTCGATGGCGAGCCGGTGCGCCTCAAGGGATTCATGTATCCCCTCGAGGCCGGCGAGGCGCACGACTCCTTCCTGCTTTCGGCGCTGCCCCCGGCCTGCCCCTTCTGCCTGCCCGGGAACTCCAAGACGCTGGTCGACGTGAAGGGCGACGAGCCGATCCGTTACACCCTGGAACCGGTGCTGCTGGAGGGCCGCTTTGTGCTGATCAAGGGCGATGAAAGCGGGCTCTATTACCGCCTGGCGGAGGCACGGCAGATCGAGTAGGCGCAAGGAAACGATCAGCGATCGCGGAACCTGCGGGGGATCTCTATCTCCGTCGCCAGGCCCTCGAGGATGTCCACGATCCCTTGGCGCACGCGGGAGTCCGCGATCACCGGATCCGGCATGTTGGTGCCGGGAACAGTCGCTTGCGGATCGGCCAGATAGGCTGCCAGCAGCGCCTTGTTCCAGCGCCGCCCGTCGGCCTGCAGGGCCACCGAATAGCCCTTGTAGGCGGTTGATCCGATTTCTGCCTCGTAGACCTCGGCCAGGGACGGCGCCGTGACGTTCTCGCCCTTGTTCAGCGAGTGACATTCCATGCAACCCTGCAGTGCGGCACGCACCTTGCGTACGGTCGCATCGTCGGCGTCCATCATATCGAGGCGGTAGTTGGCGTACTTGAAGCCGAGACCGCCGGAGGTCGGCGACAGAAAGATAAGCTGCTGATCGTCGGTCCACAGCACGATGCGCCCGTCGCCGTGTTGATGCACCTGGCGAATGCGAAGGCCGATTTCGATAAACTCGGAAAAGACGGCGCGATTGTCGGCAATGCGAATACGCGCCAGCATGCGGCCGCGCAGCGTCGAGGCCAAAAGGTCGCCGTCCCAGGCTTCGTGAAAGCCTTCGATGCGCGTCAGGCCGGAGGTGGCGATCGACGGCAACCAGGCCATTTCGGGGCGGCGAAATACCGCATGCCGCCCGAAGGACTTGGTGTGCGGCAGCGGCAAGGCGGAATAAAGGGTGCCGTAGGATTCCAACGGCCAGCCGTAGTTTTCGCCGTCGATGATGCGGTTCAACTCGTCACCGCCGCGCATGCCTTGATCGACGATCCAGACGTTGCCCCGCCTGTCGAGCGCAATACCCTGGGGGTTTCTGTGCCCGCGCGACATCTGGCGCGTCTGGCCCCTGCGCAGGTCGATGGCGATGACCTTGCCGTAGTCCGCGGCCGGGTCCTGGGCAAGGGGAGGATTGCTCTCGGGGTCGGTTCCCGGACGGCTGCCCGGACCAAAGGATCCGTCCCAGTGGTAGTCGCCGACGGAAAGATAGGCCGTGCCCGTGCCGTCGATCGCCAGGCGGCCGCCCGCAATGTGGCCTTCGATCGCCCGCGCGGTCATTTTCAGGGGCAGGCAGGGCTCGGATTCGAAGAGATCCTCCCATTGCCCCGCAGTGACCTGGTGCGCGGCGAGATCGACGGCTTCGTCGTCCAGGAAAAGCCGCGAGACGACGGTTTGGTAGCAGGTCCGCTGCTTGTCGAAGCGGGTATAGGAGACAAGAAACCCCTGGCGTCCCCGGTCGTTGAAGGCGGCGATGTCGTTGTAGCGGAGGTAATCAAAGCGGTGCTCGACACGGTCGAAGGGCGGCTTCGCCGCCGCCGCCTGATAATCCGCGAGTCCATAGGGCGGCGCCTCGATCCCGCTGCGTCACACCGTCAGGTCCGGTCCGACTAGGTAAATCCCGCCTTCGTGGGTGATAACGACCAGTTGGTCGCCCCACGAGGTCAGGCTACCGCCGGCGCCAGGCTGTTCGGGCCGCGGCAGCGCGATGACGTGCCCTTGCAGCGGCACAAAGACGGTCGAGAACCGCATTTGTATCGGGCCCGCGTCCGCCAGCCTTGGAGCGGGCTCGGCGCTCACGGGGAACATCCGTTCCCATGTCGCGGCCGCCCTTCGGCCGGCCTGGTCGAAGCGGGCGATGACGTGGTTGTCGTAAGTTCCGAGGATGTAGGACGCGAGAAAGCCCGCGAGACCGGCAGCGATCAGCAAAACCAGCAGAGCCGCGAGGTGGAAGAGCCTTTTCATGCCATAGTTCACCGCGTCCCGACACAGATAGCCGCCTTCTCGCCCACGGCAAGCATTGCGCCGACACCGAGCAACAGTCTAACAAGCGCCCGTTGCGGCGGAAATGCTTCTGAAAACAGTGGGATTCCGACCCCCGTCGGGTCAGCAGGCCGCACTTGCAGCCGCGGCGCAGGCCTAAGCCGGGCTCCATCCCTATTGCTTTTCGATCGTTCGGTCCTGATAGTCTCCTTCAGGCTGAAGGATGGAGGCCGGATGCCATGGGACCGTCCAAGCAACTGCCAGGCAGGGAACCGCCGGCGAAGGACCGCCGCGACATCGGCGAGGTGGTGTTCCCGATCGAAAAGATGGCCGCCGCACGCGAGCTGCATTCCTGCTGCGTCGGCGTCGAGGCCGCGCTGGAAACCAACAGCGGCCTGGACCGCCTGCTGGAGCGCCTGCTCGGCCGGCCCGCCGTTCGACGACCGGAATACGACTGAAGGGCGGCCAAGGCGGCAACCGGTTTATGATGTCGCGGCCGGATCCACCCTACCCACGGATTTGACCTTGCCCATGAGCGCCGGCGATCGCTCGAGCGAATCGGCGAAAGCGAGTCCAGCGCCGGCGGTTCGGCGCCCAGCGTCCGCAGTGTGTCGGCGATCTCGCGCCGCAGGGTTTCGCTCAGCTGCGCCTGGTCCGCGCCGGGCTGCGCGACGACACGCAAGTCCAGTCCTCCGGGACCGTGGCGCAGCCGGAACTCAGCCACCTACAGCAGCGACTCAATGCGGGCGGTCAGAGCAAGCGGCGGCACGGCGACCGGCTGTCCGTGCCGGTCCCGCAGAACCAGGATGTCTTCGCTGCGCCCACCGATTGCGGTGATCAGGGAAAACGGCCGGCCACAGGCGCAGGGCGCGACCCCCAGGGTCAGCATGTCGCTGATCTCGTAGCGGATCAGCGGCTGCACCCGGTTGTAAAGGTTGGTCAGCAGGCACTTTGCCCCGGGCGGCACCGGCCGGTTGCGTTCGTCGACGACCTCGAGGATGCAGAGGTCCTCGAAGAGATGGATGCCGCTATGCGCGCCGCACTCGCACCCGACGTGCGACTCTTCGGTCAATCCGTAGTGATTGAAGGGAACCGTGCCCCAGGCGGCCTCGATGCGCTGAGCCATGCCGGGGCTCAGCACCTCGCTGTGGGTGGTGACGACCCGTGGCCGGATGTGCAGCCGACCGGCCAGCTGTTCTTCGGCCAGCAGCGCCGCCATCGAGGGGTAGGGCATCAGCACCTCGGGCTGAAAGGCGTTCAGCGCCTCGACGAGGCGCGGCAGCGGCCGGGTCACATCGAGCTGCAACATGCGAAACAGCCCGACGTTGCCGCTCGCCGGGATCCGCCGCGAAACATGCAGGGCGGCATCGGCGCCGAGCGTGCAGATGCGGACCCGCCGCGGCCAGCGCGGCGCGACGCCGACGAAGCGGCTCCAACGCAGACTGTTGACCAACACCACGGACCAGGCGCTGCGGTCATAGACGAAGGTGCCACGCAGTCCGGAGGTGCCGGCGGTGCTCAGCACACGGTAGCGCCCGAGATGAGATAGAGTTCATCGCCCCGCAGCGCCTGCAGGTGCCGCTGCACGCCGTCGGCGGTCAGCCTCGGGTCGGTGACCACCCGATCGAAGTTGTCCATCAGCAGCGCCTTGTTGGTCACCGGCAGATCTTGCAGACGCAGCTCCGCGCCGATGCGTCCAGCGTAGTGATCCCGGTAGAACGGCGAGCGGGCCATGGCATGCGTAACGAGGGCCGAAAGCTGCTGCTGCTGGTGCCGCGCCAGTTCGCCGGCGATCGCGGCGGCGATCTCGGGATCGGCGGCGCCGAGCGCCGCGGTGAAGTAGTCGGGGGCCGGGCTGGCGACGCTTGCCGTCTCCGGGTGCGGAATACTGGTCATGGGGTCTCCGATTATGGGCTCTTTGGCAGCAGGCGGTCGTCGGCCAGCGGCGCGACGGGGCTGAAGTCGGTATGATGCTTGTACTCCGGCCGCGCGAAACGGGTCTGGGTGTTGCCGACCGGATTGACGATGAGGGAAAAGATCGAACGGTCCCAGGGCGACATGTTGCTGGGCGAGCCGTGCACCAGGGTGTCGCCGAAGATCAGGGCGGTGCCGGCCTTGCCGAGGGCCGGCGTGATGCCGCCGGCCTCGACCAGGCGGCGCACCGTGTCGCGGTCGACGACCCACAGCGGATAGCTGGTGCTCTCGGTGTCGTGCCAGGCCGGCGCCGGACCGCCGCGGTGCGAGCCGGGAATGAAATAGAGCGGCCCGTTATAGGGCACGACGTCGTCGAGAAAGATGTGCAGATTGAGCGCCAGCGGCGCCGGCACGCCGTCGTCGCGGTGATGGGTGGCGAAGTCATAGTGCCACTGCCAGACCTCACCCTCGAAGGCGGCCTTGACGTTGACCTTGACCTGCTGGACGTAGAGTTCGGGCCCGGCGATCTGCTGCGCCGGGCCGATCAGCCGCGGGTGCCGCACCAGGCGCGCGAAAAGCGGGCTGCGCTGGTGCAGGCCCATGGCGGTGCGCACCGCGCCGCCCGCCTTCTCGACGATGTTGGCCTCCGTCTCTTCGGCGAACAGCGGCGGCAGCGCGGCGCGGATCACCGCCACCTCTTCCGGCGAAAAAAGCTCGGGCAGGATGAGAAAGCCGTCGCGCTCGAAGGCCGCGAGCTGGTCCGCCGTCAACTGCATGCTCCACCTCCCCTTCCCCGATCGCACTGGCAGGCCGCCCTGCCGTGGCCGCGCCCGACTCCAGAGTGATGCCGCTGGTATTCCGATGCAAACCAGTTAAACTCGCCCATGACCGAGATTTTCTCAGCCATGGAGACCGCGGGTTGATGCGACAGACTCTACCGCCCCTCTCCTGGATCCTCGCCTTCGAGACGGCGGCGCGGCACGGCAGTTTCCTGCGCGCCGCCGAAGAGCTCGGCGTGACCGCCGGCGCCGTCAGCCAGAAGGTCAAGGCCCTGGAGCGCCATCTCGGCCGCCGCCTGTTCGAGCGCCGCGCCCGCGGCGTGCGGCTGACCGAAGAGGGTCAGGCCTATGGCGCGGCCCTGACGCCGCCGATCGACGAGATCCACGCCGCCACCCTGCGCTGCGCCGACCGCCCGGCGGGCCTGCGGCTGGCGGTCAGCGCCCTGCCGGCGCTGGCGGAGAAATGGCTGGTGCCGCGGCTGTGGCGCTTCGGCGAGCGTCATCCCGAGATCGCCGTCGAGGTTTCGGCGGAGGCGCGCCTGGTCGACCTCGATGACGAGCCCGTCGACATCGCCTTCCGCTACGCGGCGGCGCTGCCGGGCGGCCCCTTCTGCCAGATGCTGTTCGGCGAGGAGTTGCTGCCGGTCTGCAGTCCCGACTTCCGGCGCCGCCACGGGATGCACCAGGCCGCCGACCTGCTGACCCTGCCCAAGCTCTACGACACCCACTGGAAGGACGACTGGCGCCACTGGTTCGCCGCCGCCGGCCTGGCGCCGCAGATGCTGCTGAAGGCCAGCGGCTTCACGCTCTACAGCATGGCGCTGGAGGCGGCGGCCGCCGGCCAGGGCGTCGCCATGGGTCATTCGCGGATGGTCGCCGACGACCTGGAGAAAGGCCGTCTCGTCGCCCCCTTCGAGCTGCGGGTGGCGGCCCCGGGGCAGCACTTCGCGCTGATCAGCCCGGCGGCGCAGCGGCGTCCCCAGGTGCGCGCCTTCCTGGCCTGGCTGGACAGCGAAGTGGCGGCCATGAACCCGCCTGCCTGATCGCGTCAGGCACCGCGTTCAGGCCTTGAGCCGGGCCACTTCGGCTTCCAGCTCGGCGATGCGGTGCTGCAGCTTCTCCACGACGCGCCCGATGACGTCCTCGGTGTAGCGCGGCGTGATGTGCTGCGGACAGTTGACGTCCCAGGCCTCGATGTTGAAGACGATGGCGCGCTCGGGACGGGCCTTGGTGTCGGGCACGGCCAGGCTTTGCAGCAGGTCGGGGTCGTCCTCGACGTAGCGCGCCCGGCCCCAGATCTTGATGCGCTGGCGCCCGGCGTAGTCCATCAGGAAGATGTGCGCCTTGTCGTTCTCCGACAGGTTGCCGACGCTGATGTACTGCCGGTTGCCGGAGAAGTCGGCGAAGGCAAGCTGCCGCGGCCCGGTCACCTTGAGGAAACCCTGCGGTCCGCCGCGGTGCTGGATATAGGGCTGGCCGGCGGCGCTGGCGGTGGCCAGGTAGAAGCTGTCGCGCTCGGCGATGAAGGCCGCGAGGTCGGGACTGACGTCTTGCTGCCAGCCACCCTTGGCCTCCATACGGGCATAGCCGTCGCGCGAGCCGCGCCGGCTTTGCGCCTGCTTGACCGCCGGGGTAAAGGCGACGTCGCTCACCGCCGCCGCGTTCTGGGCGCTTTCCGACTCGGTCTTTTCGTCGGCCATGATTTCAGTCCTTTCCGGGTTCACCACCAGTATTGCGGACAGCGCCGCCCCGGCGCCAGATCGTTGACCGGCAGGGTGACGGCGGCGATGACGAGGGCGCCGCCCATCTCGCCGCAGAAGGTCTGCATAACGCCTCCCAAGATCACCGCAGCCGTCAGGAAACATACCCGCTTGTCCGTCACCGCTTTATAGATAGACCGATCTGTCTGTTATTCAAGCCGCGATGAGATTTTACAGACACCGTAGGCATGGTGGTGGCGCGGGATACGGTGCCGGCTTGCCCCGACGCCGAGACCAATGCTAGGGACAGACAGGTTGTTCTACTGGAGGTGAAGATTATGGCTGTCAGCCGCCGCGATCACCTGGTGGAAACCGCTCTCGAGCTGTTCAATGCCGAGGGCTACCACGCGACCGGGATCGACCGCATCCTGGGCACCGCCGGGGTCGCCAAGATGACCCTCTACAAGCACTTCAAGTCGAAGGACGAGCTGATCCTGGCGGCGTTGAGGCGGCGCGACACCCGCTTCCGCCGCTATCTGCAACGGGGCGTCGAGCACAGGAGCGACGACCCGCGGGCGCAGCTTGTGGCGATCTTCGACGTGCTCGGCGAGTGGATCCGCAGCCATGACTTCCATGGCTGCATGTTCATCAACGCCGCCGCCGAATACGGCGACCCGGACCACCCGATCCACCGCGCCGCGACGGACCACAAGAATGCGCTCTTCGAGTGGCTGCGCGGTCTGGCGGAAGCGGCCGGCGCGGCGCGCCCAGGCGACCTGGCGGCGCAGCTGCTGCTGCTCACGGAAGGCGCCACCGTCACCGCCCAGGTCAACCGCCAGGCCCCCGCCGCGCAGCAGGCCAAGAAGGCGGCGCGTGCCTTGATCGACGCGGCCCTGGCAAACGAGAATGCAGCGGCCTGAACGACACCGGCACGACTCTATCGGGTGACCGGCTGGCCGGGCCGGGCTCTGCTTTCGCCTCTGTTGCTTCACGCTGTTTTCCGGGAGTCCCCCCCGTGCGCGTCGTCGCCTGGAACTGCAACATGGCGCTGCACCGCAAGGCCGAGGCGCTGCTGGCGCTGCGGCCCGACGTCGCGGTGATCTCGGAATGCGCCGAACCGCCGCGGCTGCGCGGCCGTTCGGATGTCGACTGGATCGAGGCGGAGCCGGTCTGGGTCGGCAACAATCCGAACAAGGGACTGGCGGTTTTCGGCTTCAACGGCTACCGGGCAAGGCTCATGCCCGAATATGCGGCCTACCTGCGCTACATCGTCCCGGTGCGGGTCGAGGGGCCGTCCGTCTTCAACCTGCTCGCCGTGTGGGCCCAGATCGCCGCCGCCGGCACCAACCGCAAGCACCAGCTCGGCCCGCTCAGGCGCGCCATCGCCCGCTATCGCGAGTTCCTGGCCGAGACGCCCTGTTTCATTGCCGGCGACTGGAACAACAACGTCTTCTGGGACAAGCCGGGCTGGCGCACGAATCACCGCGGCACCGTCGACAGCCTGGAGCGCCTCGGCCTGGTCAGCGCCTATCACGAAGTCCGGGGCGAGGCCCAAGGCGCCGAGACCATCCCGACCCTCTACTGGCGCGACCGCCGCAAGGACGGCCCGACCTACCACATCGACTACATCTTCCTCAGCCGGGCACTGCTGCCACGCATCGGCCATTTCGAGGTCGGCGGCTTCGAGGCCTGGTGCGGCAACGGCCTCAGCGACCACGTGCCGCTGCTGGTCGAGATCGAAGATCTCCAAGGCTATTCGTGCAGCGCCCTGTAGTGCGCGAGCCACTGTTGCCTGAGCTCTTCCTCTGTCGCGCCGACGTCGTAGATCGGAGACTTCAGAACCTGGGCGCGGGTCACCTCGACGACGACAAACCCGCGCATGCGGCCGACCAGGGTGTCCCACTTCTGGAAGTGCGGCAGCAGGTCGTCACAGCCCGCGTCGCCCAGCGCGATATAGATCGCACGTCCCGTCAGGCGGCAGGCCTTGCGCCGGAAGACATCGATGAAATTGAGCTCGACCGCCGGATTGATCCCGATGTTGCGCGCCGTTTGCGGCGAGCGGATGTCGCTGAAGGCCACCCGTGTTTCGTCGAGCACCACCATGGTACCCTTGGGCGAGACCGCCGGCGCCCCGTCCGGCGTCACCATCGCCACCAGCCCGATGGTGTTTTCCTCGATAAGCTGCCGCATCTCCGCCGTGATCATGGCATGCCTCCCGCCTGTCGCTGCCGTCGCCCCTGAGAATAGCAGAACCCGGCTCTCGGGCCCCAGGTTTGGCTGGTCCGGCTAGGCCGGCTGTGCCACCCTCCCTGCCCGTTCCCTTACCAACGCTTGACCACCCATGCCCGCCACCGCCAGTCCGCTCAAAGCCATCGCCTGGATGGCGGCCGCCCTCGCCTCCTTTTCCATCATGGCGGTTTCGGTGCGCGAGCTCTCGGCCGACATGCACGCCTTTCAGATGCTGTTCATCCGCAGCGCCATCGGCGTCGGCCTGCTGGCGGCCCTGCTGTCGTTCAGGGGCTGGGGCCACATCCGCACGGCGCGCCTGCCGGCGCACGCCCTGCGCAACGTCATCCACTTCGGCGGCCAGACCTTCTGGATCTTCGGCATCACGCTGCTGCCGCTGGCCACAGTCTCGGCCATCGAGTTCACGACGCCGATCTGGGGCAGCCTGCTGGCGATCCTGTTCCTCAGGGAACGCATGCACCTGGGCCGCTGGGTCGCCCTCGCCCTCGGCGCCCTCGGTATCCTGGTCATCCTGCGGCCGGGGCTGGAGGTGGTCAGCATCGGCGCCGTCATCATGCTCGGCTGCACCTTCCTGTTCGGCGCCACCAACGTCGTGACCAAGTGGCTGACCTCGACCGAGGACGCCCTTGCCATCGTCTTCTACATGGTGCTGATGCAGACCGCCTTCGGTGCCTTCGCCTCGCTCTTCGTCTGGGCTCCGGTGCACGGCTATGCCTGGCCCTGGCTGGCGCTGCTCGCGGTCACCGGGCTGTCGGCCCACTACACTCTGACCCGGGCGCTGGCATCGGCCGACGCCACCTTCATCATGCCCTTCGAGTTCCTGCGTCTGCCGCTGGTCGCGGCGGTGGCCTACGGCCTCTACGCCGAACCCTTCGAGGCCGCCACCTGGATCGACGCCGCCCTGATCTTCTCGGGCAACTATTACAGCCTGCGCCGGGAAAGCCGCCTGGCCCGTGAGCGGGCCGCCACCGAAGCGGCGCAGTAATCAGCGCGAACGATGCTCGCCCTGCTCTCGCCCGCCAAACGTCTCGACTTCACCAAGCCGGTGCCGCTGCTGCCGGAAAGCGAACCGGTCTTTGCCCGCCAGGCCGGGGAACTGGCGGCGGTCGCGCGCCGCCTGGCGCCGTACGAGCTTTCGAACCTGATGCACATCAGCCCGCGCCTCGCCAGGCTCAACCACCAGCGCTTCCGGGACTTCACGTCGGATGACGATGCCGCAGCGACACGGCCGGCGGTCTTCGGCTTCAACGGCGACACCTACATCGGCCTGCGCGCCCGCGACCTCACACCCGACGACCTGGCCTATGCCCAGGACCATCTGCGCATCCTCTCCGGGCTCTACGGCCTGCTGCGGCCGCTCGACGGCATCCGCGCCCACCGTCTGGAAATGGGCAGCCGTCTCGCCAACCCCGGCGGCGCCGACCTCTATGCCTTCTGGGGCGACCGCATCCGCCAGGCGATCGATCTTCTGGCGGCCGGACAGACCGAACCGGTGGTCGTCAACCTGGCCTCGCGCGAATACTTCAGGGCCGTGCGTGCCGAAGACCTGAAGGCACGCGTCATCACCCCGGTGCTCAAGGAGGTGCGGCAGGGCTACGCCCGCACCCTGGCGCTCTGGGCCAAGCGGGCGCGCGGCGCCATGGCGCGCCACATGATCGTCAACCGCATCGAACATCCGGGCGCGCTGAAGGACTTCCGCGGCGGCGGCTACCGCTACCAGCCCCGCCTCTCGGACCCCGACACCTGGGTCTTCACCCGTGAATCGGAGCCGGAGGCCGGCTGAACAGGGCTCCATAATTCAGTAAGTTGTCATTGGTATACCAGGCATGCTAACTGGCGCCTTGCCACCCACGATCACTCTGAGGATTCCCCCCGTGTCCCGATCGGCGAAGATTTCGCTCAGCCCGCGCATCCGCAAGTCGCCCTTCTTCGAGGCGACCGAGCGCGCCGGCGCCCTGGCCTATACGGTTTACAACAAGACCTACATGCCCATCGGCTACGGCGATCCCGAGGCCGAGTTCTGGAAGATCGTCCGCGACGTCACCCTGTGGGACGTTGCCGGTCAGCGCGTCGTCGAAATCGCCGGCCCCGACGCCTTCACCTTTACCGACCGCATGACGCCGCGCGACCTCAGCAAGTGCCAGGTCGGCCAGTGCAAGTACGTGCTGATCACCAATCCCGACGGCGGCATCCTCAACGACCCGGTCCTACTGCGCCTGGCCGAAGACCGCTTCTGGCTGTCGCGCGCCGACGGCGACATCCTCAGTTGGGCCCAGGGCCTCGCCGTCAACAGCGGCCTCGACGTCGACATCCGCGAGCCGCAGACCGCGACGCTGCAGCTGCAGGGACCGAAGTCGGCCGCGGTCGCCGAGGCGCTGTTCGGGCCGGAGGTCGCCGCCATGCGCTACTACGACTTCATCGAGACCAGCCTCTGCGGCGCCCCGGTGCTGCTTGCCCGCACCGGCTGGAGCGCCGAACGCGGCTACGAGATCTACCTGCGCGACACCACCCGCGGCGTCGAGGTCTGGGATGCCGTCATGGCGGCCGGCGCGCCCCACGGCATCGTCCCGGCGGCGCCCTCGCGCATCCGCCGCATCGAGGGCGCCATCCTCGACTTCAGCGTCGACATGGACGAGGGCACCAACCCCTTCGAGATCGGCCTCGAGCGCCTGGTCGACCTCGACGGCGGCCGCGACTTCATCGGCAAGGCGGCGCTGCAACAGGTGGCGCGCGACGGCATCACGCGGCGCCTCGTCGGCGTCGAACTGGACGGCACGCCGGTCGCCTACAACGAACAGCCCTGGCCGGTGCGGGCCGACGGGCAGATGGCCGGCCAGGTCACCTCCTGCGTCTACTCGCTGCGCTTGGAGCGCAACATCGGCTATGCCATGCTGCGGCTCGACGCGGCGGACCTGGGCCACGAGCTGCAGGTCGAGACCCCCGACGGCGCGCGCCCCGCGAAGGTGGTCGAGATGCCTTTCGTCGACCCCAGGAAGGCCCTGGCACGGGCCTGAGCCGAGCCGCAAACACTGCGAGGATTTCCATGAAAAAACTCGAGGGCCGCACGGCCCTGGTCTCCGGATCGGGCCGCGGCATCGGCCGCGCCATCGCCCTGAAGCTGGCCGCGGAAGGCGCCGCCGTGGTGGTCAACGACCTCGAGGACGCGCCGGCGGCGGAAACCGTCGCCGCCATCGCCGAGGCGGGCGGCCGGGCGGCGTCTTGCGTCGGCGACGTCAGCGACGCCGCCTTTCCGCACCGCTTCGTCGAGACCGCGGTCGAGCGCTTCGGCGGCCTCGAAATCATCGTCAACAACGCCGGCTTCACTTGGGACAACGTCATCCACAAGATGTCAGACGAGCAGTGGGACGCCGTCATGGACGTCCACGCCAAGGCCCCCTTCCGCATCCTGCGCGCCGCCGCCCCCTTCATCCGCGAGACCGCCAAGCGCGAAGCGGAGGCCAGTCCGGAAGGCCGGGCGCGCTGCCGCAAGGTGGTCAACATCTCGTCGATCTCCGGGCTCTGCGGCACCGCCGGCCAGGCCAACTACGCGGCCGCCAAGGCGGCCCAGGTCGGCCTCACCAAGACCATGGCCAAGGAATGGGGTCGCTACAACGTTACCGTCAACTGTGTCGCCTTCGGCTACATTGAGACCCGCATGACCAAGGCCCTGGCACCGGGTGAGCACGGCGAGATCGAAGTCGCCGGCCGCCACATCAAGACCGGCATCCCGGAAGACAGCGTCAAGGCCCTGGTCCGCATGACCCCTCTGGCCCGCCCCGGCACGCCGGAAGACGCCGCCAACGCCGTCTACCTGCTGTGCAGCCCGGAGTCCGACTTCATCAGCGGCCAGGTGCTGGTCGCCAGCGGCGGGTTGATGACGTAGGTTTCATGTTCGGCTCCGTTGACCCCTTGGTTGCGTTTGAGCGCAGCGTCGAAGCTTGTCGGTCGCGTAAAGGGGTCGCGCGAAGTACGAACCTCAACGCTGTCCGTCCTGCGGACAATGATCCGCGCCTTCGCACCTTCGACGTCGGCTTGCCGCCCCTTGCCTACCGTCCCGGAAGGCGCTCTTTGACGGGCCAATTCAGCCAAGAAGAGACCGAAGTGTGCTGACGCAGGTCAACGACAAGATGCAACCATTGGCTTAAAGACCACACAAGGGCACTAGCTGCAGCCGACGGTCGCGGATCATGAACTCCGTCTGCTCGTCCGAGAGATTATAAAGCGCCTGCAGGACCAGAACCTTGAACATCAAAACCGGGTCATATGGCGGACGTCCGCCCTTGGCCCCGTCGCCGCGCTTCAACGCCTTATCCAGGCGGTAACGAAAGGCCTCGAAGTTAACCACTTCGGAAAGCCGCTCCAGCGGATCGCCCGATTGGCTGAGCTGCGCGTAGCGTTCGTCAAGATCGAAAAATCCAAGTTGCCCCTTCATTCCACTCTCCCGGGACCGGTTCCGTCAGTGAATCAGAAACCGGCGACAAAGGGGGGGGGTTTTCGAGGTGTCCAAGTGGATCGTCGTCGGCACGAAGTGATCGCTGTTCAGGCGGCCAGCGGCTTATCGTAGAAGCCCCGGCCTAGGGCTGCTATGTCGCGTCTATAGCCTGTCCGCCGCCAGATATGTATGATCATGCATTAGCATGATCGGGTTATGGAAATACTGGAGTTGGTTCGTTCATGGGGAAGGAAGGTTCGAGCGATGATGCGTCTTCTTTTTTTGGGCTTTCTTGCTGTCTTGCTTGTACCGATGACCGTCGTGGCCGATGAGGTCGCGCTGTATGCTGCCGGCAGCCTAAAAGCGGCACTTGGTGAGGTCGCCCGCGACTTCGAGAAGACGACCGGCCACAAGGTCGTGACCAACTTCGCGCCGTCGGGCCTGCTGCGCCAGCGCATTGAGAAGGGTGAGCCGGCCCAGGTGTTCGCCTCGGCCAACATGAAGCACCCGACCAAGCTCCACAGGGACGGGCGCGCCGGCCCGGTGATCATGTTCGCCCGCAACAAGCTCTGCGCCATCGCGCAGCCCGAGGTGGCGGTCGACACGGGGTCACTGCTGGAAGTGCTGTTGGATCCGAATACCCGAATCGGCACTTCCACGCCCAAGGCCGATCCCTCCGGCGACTACGCCTGGGCACTGTTCCGCAAGGCCGACAAGGTCAAGCCCGGTGCCTTCAAGATGCTGGACGCCAAGGCCATGAAACTCACCGGCGGTCGCGACACCGCCAAGGCGCCCAAGGGTCGCAATCAGTACGGCTGGATCATGGAGGGTCGGAAGGCGGACCTGTTCTTGACCTACTGCACCAACGCGGCGCTGGCGAAGAAGGAGGTGCCGGACCTTAAGATCGTCGCCGTGCCGGAAGCCCTTTCGGTCGGCGCCAAGTATGGCATCACGTTGCTGAAGGGTGCGCCCATGGCGGCCGAGAAGCTGAAGATCCACATCCTGTCGGCGAACGGGCAGAGGGTCTTGGCGCGGTACGGCTTCGATGCCCCGTGACGACGGCTCGGGCCCGTCCCGCCAGAAATACTGGAACCCCGCCGCGTGCGGGATCACGCCTGAGGCCAACCAAACGGCCGTGGCCCGGCGGCTCGCTGTTATCATGCACGCCATGCTGCGCGATGGGACTTTCGATTCGAGACACGAGGTGAGCTAACGCCAGGTCGGCAACGGTGACGCCCAGGCACCGACCCGATGGCGGCAATCCTGAGGGGGATCGCGAGAACGGATGATCTGCGAAGGTGTTCGATGGGCAGCGAAAGCGACAGGCCCGCTTCGGGTCGTTGCAACGTCCGGCCTCGTGAGACCCGACAGGGCGCGGCCCTCTCTCCGAGGACCGATCCGTGCGGACGGATCGGAGAAATTCCTGGAAATGACCGAAAAAGTCGTGCAAATTGCAGATCCGGAGCCTAGACGGCTGACGTTCACCGATCAGGAAAGATTGAATGACAATGCACAAGCTCACAATTGCGGTGCTTGCAGGCGCCATACTGGCGGCGGTCGGTACTTCGGCTGCCCTCGCCGCCGGTGATCAGGACGGCCCCTACATACGCGTCGACGCCGGCATCAGTTTCGAAGAAATGGAGAACTTCGACAGCGGGTTCGACTTCAAGAATGACGAGTGGAACGAAGATATCACGACGCCCGTCGTCGGCCTTGGTCTCGGCTACAAGATCGGCCGGTTCCGCGCCGACCTCGCCTTCGATTACCGACGGAAAGAGAATCTCGGCAAGTTCCTGCACCCGAAGCTCGACTTCTTTCCCAGCGCCGACGCCGACATTACGTCCTACGGCATTATGGCCAACGGGTATTGGGACATTCATACCGTTAGCCTGGGTCACGGCTTCGGCGACACCGAGATGACGCTGACGCCCTACGTCGGCGCCGGCATCGGCGGCACCATCCTGTACGTGGAGACCTCCAGTGCCGACAAATACCGGAGTTATGCCACTGACTACGAGAAACACAACATTACTTGGGCGGCCATGGCCGGTGCCGCGATCCAGGTTACGGAGACGACGGCCATCGACGTCGGTTACCGCTACCAGGATCTGGGCCCGTTTATGTCATCGGACCTCGGCTTCGACGACCTGACGGCGCATGACCTCCGGATCGGCTTGCGCTACAGCTTCTGATGGGTGTTGCGCGCCATGGGAACCGTAGGGATTCACCGGTGTGGTTGCCCGTGAACAATCTCCAAACCCCTGGCGCTGAATTGCTTTTCCGTCTGACGGAGTAACCGAAACCGCAGGCTGTCGAGGTTTTTGCCGCGAAACCTTGCGATTTCGGATTCCGTTTTCGGTCGATCCGTGATTCCTTCTTTCCGAGGGGAAGGAGGAATGGATGCGGCCACGCAAGACGGAGACGGACGACACGGGCGACCTGTTCAGGGCGCGGCTCGACCAGATCATCAACATGAACCATGAGCTCGTGCGGCTGGGCTCGGAGATCGACTGGGGCTGGATCGACGAGGAGCTGTCGGGGCTTTACCGGGACAAGGGCCGGCCGGCGGTGCCGACGCGGTTCATGGTCGGGCTGTTATTCCTGAAGCACATCTATCACCTGTCGGACGAGGGCGTGTGCGAGCGCTGGGTCCACGACCCCTATTTCCAGCACTTCACCGGCGAGGCGTTCTTCCAACACGATGAGCCATTGGCGAAAGCGCATCGGCGACAAGCTGGACCTCTTGCTGGCGGAGACGTTGCGGGTCGCCCACGACACCGGCGCCCTGAACAAGGACGACCTGGCCCGCGTCACCGTCGACACCACGGTGCAACCCAAGGACATCACCTTCCCGACCGACGCCAAGCTGATGCTGACGGCCATCCAGCAACTGGGCAAGCTGGCCAGGGACAACGGCGTCGCGTTGCGTCAGTCCTATGTCCGTGTCGCCAAACGAGCGGCGATAATGGCCGGGCGCGCTACGCCCACGCCAAGCAGTTCAAGCGCCACAACCGGGAACTCCGCTTCCTGCGCATCCGCCTCGGCCGTCTGATCCGCGATGTCGGTCGCAAGACCCGAGACGACGCGGCGTTGAGCGAAGCCCTGGCTATACCGCTCGGTCGGGCGCGGCAGATCCACAAGCAGAGGCAGCGCCAGCGTGGTTGGAAGCTTTATTCATGGCATGCGCCCGAGACCGAGTGCATCGGAAAGGGTAAGGCCCGGGCTCCGTACGAGTTCGGGTGCAAGGTGTCGGTCACCACGACCAATCGGCGCTGCAAAGGAGGCCAGTTCGTACTCCATGCCAAGGCGTTGCACGGCAATCCCTACGATGGCCATACCCTGAGGACGGTCATCGAGGAAACCCAGAAACTTACCGGGCGCGAGATCGAACGGGTCTACGTCGACAAGGGCTATGCGGGCCACGACGCGCCGAAGCCGCTCAGGGTCTTCAGGTCGGGCCAGAAACGCGGCGTCCACGGTCAGATCAAGAGGGAGCTCCGGCGCCGTTCGGCCATCGAGGCGGTCATCGGCCACATGAAGACCGACGGCCACCTGGGCCGCAACTTCCTGCACGGACGCCACGGTGACCACGCCAACGCCGTGCTCACCGCCGTCGGATACAACTTCCGCCTCATCCTCAGGTGGTTGAGGGATTATTGGTGTCGCTTCTTGCTCGCCGTCATCCACGCATCGATAGCGCGAACAGCGGAAAAAGAGGCTTGTTAACGGGCGACGATGTGTAATTGCCCCTCTCCCTGGAGGGGGGCTCGTGGGCAAACCGAAGTGGCCGGAGTGCCGTGCGAGGGTGATGCCAGTTGGACACCTCGAAAAACTGTAATCTATTGGCGGCGTGACGCCGGAGTTGGCATCGGACGGCCTGCCTTGTCGGCCTTTCGGGCCGGTTTTCCGGTTTTTGATGTCGGTTTCGGGTGTTTCGGAGCGGGTTTTCCTCTATCCGGACGCACTTCTGACGTTGAGCCAGACGAGGCGCTGCATGTTGTAGGCGAGATTGGCCAGGCCGATCTTGGTTCTGGCCCGTTGGATGCCGACGGTCCTGACGAACAATCCCATGCGGTGTTTCTGGGCGGCGAAGACATGTTCCACCTTGGCCCGGACCTTGGACTTGCGTCCGTTGGCTTTCGACGTCCGCTCGGGCATGGGGCGCCCTTTGGGCTTCTTGCGGTGGACCTGGGAGACGAAGCCGTTCTTTTCCATGGAGGCCTCGTTCTTCTTCGACCGATAGGCCGTGTCGGCCCAGACTGCGGATGCCGTGTTGCTCTTGTCCAGCAGATCCTTCAGCCGCGCCCCGTCATGGGCGGCCGCGTCGGTCACCGTCCATTTGCGGATCAGGCCATGGCGCCGGTCGGTGGAGATGTGGTTTTTGTAACCGAACGCCGGGACTGCCAGATCCCGCTGCTCCACTCCATCCTCGCGGGGCCTGGCCTTGGAGAACTTCACCGTCCAACGGGCATCCCGGTCCTTCTGGCGGAGCTTGGCCGGCTTGTCCCGCCAGTCTTCCGGAACCCGCCCCTCCTTGATCGCCTGCTGCTCGCCGTCGCTGTTGCGCTGCTTCGGCGCGGGAACGATGCTGGCATCCATGATCTGCCCCGACATCGCCAGGTATCCCTTCTCTATCAGAACCTTGTCGAACCGGGCGAAGAGCTTGTCGATGGCGTTGGCCCGGGCGAGATGCTCCCGGAAAAGCCAGATCGTCGTCGCGTCGGGAACCGGGTCCTTCATGCCCAGCCCCAGGAACCGCATGAACGACAACCGGTCGCGGATCATGAATTCCGTCTGTTCGTCCGATAGCGTGTAGAGCGTCTGAAGGATCAGAACCTTGAACATCAGCACCACGTCATAGGAAGGGCGGCCGCCCTTGGCTCCGTCCGAGCGCTTCAACGCCTTGTCCAGGCGGTACCGGAACGCCTCGAAGTTAACCGCCGCCGAAAGCCGCTCCAGCGGATCGCCCGATTGGCTGAGCTGCGCGTAGCGTTCGTCAAGATCGAAAAACCCAAGTTGACCCTTCATTCCACTCTCCCGGCACCGATCCCGTCAGTGAATCAGAAACCGGCGACAAAGGGGAGGTTCTTCGAGGTGCCCAACTGGAAATACCTCTCCGAGGTGTGGCCGCTGAGTTGACCAACGCGGCGGGAGGATCCCCCAGGCACACCATTCCTCCCGCCGCACCTTTCCCGCCGCCGGTCCGAGGGCCGGCCAGGGAGCGAGACAGATGACCATCACATCGCTGCTCCGCTCCGCTCTTGCGTACCTGCTCGTCGCTGCTGTTCTTGTCCTGAGCTCGGTCGATCCCGCGGCGGCTCGGCCGCAACCGGGCCCGGAGGGCGTTGATGAGGACGAGGCCTTGGCCGTCAGTCAGTCGGCGATCGGCCGCCTTGTCGGCGACTACGCATTCACCGATCGCCTGCACCGGTCCGTGCGCTTGGCCGATTTCCAGGGCAAGCCGTTGATCGTCAGCATGATCTACACCGGTTGCGCCGACATCTGCCCGATGGTCTCGGAGACCCTGTCCGACGCCATAGAGGTCGCCCGGGACGCCTTGGGCGAGGACTCCTTTCGCATCGTCACCGTCGGGTTCGACGCCCGCAACGACACCCCCGAACGGATGCGGGCCTATGCCCGCTCCCACGGGCTCGCGCGGAAAGACTGGCGCTTTCTCAGCGCCGATGCCGACACCGTCGACCGGCTGGCGACCGACCTCGGTTTCCTATTCTTCGCCTCGCCCAAAGGGTTCGACCACCTGTCTCAGACCACAGTCGTCGACGCCGAGGGCCGGGTCTACCGGCAGATCTACGGCGCCGGGTTCGAGACGCCGCAGCTTGTCGAGCCGCTGAAACAGCTCGTCTTCGGCCGTAACGCCGACCTCGCCACCTGGTCCGGGATCGTCAACAAGGTGCGGCTATTCTGCACCATCTATGACCCGGCCAGCGACCGCTACAAGTTCGACTACTCGATCTTCATCAGCATCGTCATGGGCAGCCTGAGTCTCGGCGGCATCCTCTTCGTTCTGGTCCGGGGATGGCTCCGAAACCGGCGGCTCGGCCTCGGGTGACAGCGCAGGTAACCGAGGCAAACAAGGCACCACCGTGAAACCCCTTCGAACCGTGCTGCGCTATGGCTTCATGTGGGCCGAGGGCTGGCTGGACCGCGCGTTCGGTGCGGCCTGGAATCCGTTCTATGCGCTCGGCGCGCTGGCCTTCTTCTTCTACTGGGTCATCCTGGTCAGCGGCATCTACGTTTACATCTTCTTCGACATCGGCATTCCCGAGGCATACGACTCGGTCGAGTACATGACCCACGACCAGTAGTGGCTCGCCGGCATCATGCGCAGCCTGCACCGCTACGCCTCCGATGGCCTGGTGCTGGTCATGGGCGTCCACATCGTCCGCGAGTTCGCCTTCGACCGCTACCGCGACGCCCGCTGGTTCTCGTGGGTGATCGGCGTCCCCATCGTCTGGTTGGTATTCGCCGCCGGCATCTCCGGCTACTGGCTGGTCTGGGACAAGCTCGCCCAATATATCGCCGAGGCGTCCACCGAATGGCTCGACTGGCTGGCCATTTTCGGCGAGCCCATCGCCCGCAACTTCCTTGCACCGAGCCATCTCGACGACCGCTTCTTCACCCTGATGGTGTTCATCCACATCGCCTTGCCGCTGATCCTCTTGTTCATCATGTGGTTCCACATGCAGCGGGTCAGCCATTCAAAGATGAACCCGGCCCAGGGCCTGGCTGTCGGCACGCTCATCATGCTGACGGTGCTGAGCCTGGTGTGGCCGGCGACCAGCCAGGGCATTGCTGACCTGAGCGAGGTGCCATCGCCGGTCGGCCTCGACTGGTGGTATCTCTTCGCCTATCCGCTGGTCGACCTGTGGTCGGAAGGTCCGGTGTGGGCAATGGCGTTCATCGGCACCTTCATCATGTTCATCATGCCGTGGCTGCCGCGGCGCAAGATCCCGGGGGGCGCCGTCGTCGATCTCGACAACTGCAACGGCTGCACCCGATGTGAAGTCGATTGCCCCTACAACGCCATCACCATGGAGCCCCGCACGGATGAACTGCCGTTCGAGAAAGAGGCGGTGGTCAAGGCTTCGGCCTGCGTGGGCTGCGGCATCTGCGTCGCGTCGTGCCCGACGTCCACGCCCTTCCGCCGCGCCGGGCCGCTGGTCCCGGGTATCGACCTCGGTTGGCTGCCCCTCGCCGAGCTGCGCGAGCGGACGCAAAAGGCATCGGCGCCGCTGACCGGCACCACGCGCGTCATGGTATTCGGCTGCGACAACGCCGCCAACGTCGCCAAGCTCAAGAGCGATAGCATCGGCGCGGTCAGCCTGCCGTGCACCGGCATGCTGCCGCCGTCGTTCATCGACTATGTGATCAGCCGCAAGCTGGCCGACGGGGTCGTTGTCACCGGTTGCCGCGAAGGCGAATGCGATTACCGCCTCGGTCCGGGGTGGACGGAGGAGCGGTTGGACGGAAAACGCGATCCCCGGCTGCGCGACCGTGTGCCGCGCGACCGGGTCGCCAGGCTGTGGGCGGCGCCCACCGACTGGCGGCGGTTCGAGAGGGACCTGAAGGCGTTCCAGGCCCGGCTCGGTTCGCTCGGCGATACGCAACCTCCGCCCGAGGGGCGCACGGTGAGCGGGGAGGCGGCGGAATGAACAAGGTCCTCCGATACCTCGGTCAGGCGATCATCTATGCCGCCGTTGCCGTCCTTTTGGCGTACTTCGCCGATTCGCCTTCCTACCAGCGGCTCCCGGAGGGTCACGCGCTGGTCAAGCTGAGCTTCGCCCATGGGGCTGACCGCAAGGGCGGCTGCCGCCAGTTGAGCCGCGAGGAGATGGCCAAGCTGCCGCCAAACATGCGCAAGGCGCGGAGCTGCCCCCGCGAGCGGCTGCCGGTTGTCGTCGAGCTGGAAATCGACGGCGACCTGATCTTTGCGGAGACGCTGCCGCCGACCGGCCTGCATGGCGATGGCCCGTCACAGACCTACCAACGGATCAACGTGCCGGCGGGCCGACACCGCTTCGTCGTTCGCCTGCGGGACACCGACCGCGCGGAAGGGTTCGACTATGTGCAGGAGACCGAGGTCGAGCTGAAGCCCGGCCAGAATTTCGCCATCGACTTCAATCCCGTCAAAGGCGGCTTCCTGTTCGAGTGAGGGTGCGGCGATGAGCGAGACCAGAGTTCTTCCTCGGATCGAGTGGCGCGATGATTTTCGCACCGGCGTCGACGCGGTCGATCACGAACACCGCCAACTCGTCGACATCCTCAACGGCATCCTCGACCGCCTCGAATCCGGCGGCGACGCCGATGAGATCGCCGACTATCTGGGCGAGGTCTACGCCCGCATCTCGGCGCACTTCGCGCTCGAAGAACAGGTCATGCGCCAGAAGAAGTACGACGACTACCCGGGGCACAAGGACGACCACGAATCCCTGCTCGACGACATCCGCGATCTCATGGACGCCTACGAGGACGGGTCTTACGCCAACCAAGTCGAAGCCTTCGCCGCCCGTCTGCGCGACTGGTTCACCGACCATTTCGCCACCCGCGACGCCCGCCTCCACGGGCGGCTGGGCGAATAGTGCTTTAGGCAAGCCTGCGAGATCGGCCGTCGGAAGCGATGGTCGAGGCCGAGATCGACTTCATTTCCTGCAACATGCGCTGTGCCGACTCAGGCGCCATGACGTAGGCGGCCGTGGCCAACGCATCCGCGTCGGACGCCCGCTTGGCGACGACGGTGACGGCGGCGGCGGTCCCGGCGCTGCGCCCCGTGGCAGGCGAGAACAGATGGTGATGCCGGCCGCTCCGGTCGAACGCCGTCCCGGCTCCGGCCGAGGTGGCGATGGCGCGGTTGGCGAGCGGCAGCGTCATCCGCGTCGCGCCGGTGCGCGGATCGGCGATGGCGATGGACCATGGCGATCCATCCGCTTGGCCGTTCAGCGCCCGCATTTCGCCGAGGTTGAGGAGCACGTGATCGAAACCCAGCGCGCGCAAGACATCTGCGACGCGGTCGGTGATGTAGCCCTGGGCGATGCCGTTCAGGGTTACCGCCATTCCGGGTGCCAGGTCGATGGAATCCGGACCGATGCGAATGCGGCGAAAATCGACCAATGCCCGCGCCGCGGCAATGGCGGCCTCGGGCGGGCCGGCGGCATCGTCTGGATGGGCCGCGAAGTGATCGGCTTGGAGCTGCCACAGCGGCTGGACGGTGACGTCGAACGCCCCTCTGGAGAGGTTGCCGAAGCGCACCGACTCGCTCAGCAGCACTCGCATGTCGACAGAGGGGCCGTCCAGTCTGCCTTCCCGGTTCAACCGACTGAGGGCCGAGTGCGGGCGATAGAGGCTGAATTCGTTCTCCAACCTCTCGATCTCGGCGCGAGCGGCGTCGACGGCGGCCTGGGCTTGGGCCCGGTCGGGATGGTGCAGGGTGATCGACGCGTCGGCGCCGAGCGCCGTGCCCGTCCAGCGGTACGTGCCGATACCGGCGCTACGCGCGCTCCCTGGCAACAACGCAGCGGCCGACGCGGCGTCGTGTCACGGGACGGGTGAACACCGCTGCCATATCAATTGCCTCCCATGCTGACGACCTTGCCCGAGGCCAAAGCCTCGCGGCGTTCGCGCCGCTTCCGCCGCGCCACCAACGGCGGACAGATGTCTTCGTCGATGTAAATGGACTGGCATTTCAGACAGTGGATACATTCGTTGGGGGCGATGGCGCCGTCCGGGTGGATCGCCTGCACGGGGCAGCGCTGGGCGCAGATACCGCATTCGGCGCCGCACTGGCGCCGTCGTTTCAGCCAGTCGAAGGTGCGGAGCCGGGCCGGAATGGCCAGCGCCGCGCCGAGCGGGCAGAGGTAGCGGCAGAAGAAACGCTCGACGAACAAGCCGACGACAAGCAGCGCCACAGCGTAGACGACGAACGGCCAGGCGCGGATGAACTTGAGCGAGATGGCGGTCTTGAACGGCTCGATTTCGGCCGCCGTGATGGCGATGTTGGTCGAGTGCAGCGACACCGCGAACAGACCGAGGAAAATCACGTACTTCACCGGCCATAGGCGCTCATGGACGGCAAACGGCAACGCCACCTGCGGCACCCGGAGCGACCGCGCGATCCAGTTGGAGAGTTCCTGAAGGGCGCCGAACGGGCACAGCCAGCCGCAGAACACGCCCCGTCCCCAGAACAGCATGGTCACGGCGACGAAGCTCCACAGGATGAAGATCAGCGGATCCAGCAGAAAGAACTCCCAGCGGAAATCACCCATCAGCGAGTGGCCGAACGTCAGCACGTTGACCACGGAAAGCTGACCTCCGGCGATCCAGCCGAGCCAGATCAACGTGATCGCCAGATAGGCTCTGCGCACGCTGCGGTAGAGGTGATGGCGGCGGACGTAGGGTTCCTGCAAGACGAGGAGTGCGCCGAGCACGACCAGCATCAGCGTCGCGGCGGCGATCGCCGGCCAGCATTCCCGCCAGATCTGCACCCACAGATCGGGACCGGCGGCTATAAGTGTCTCCTCGGCGTCCGGTTCCGTGGCAATGCGGTAACGGCCAGGAAGTGCATAGTCGAGCGAGAACACCCCGTTGACGACACCGCCCCCGGCGGTGTCGCGGCGGACCAGCAGGTCCAGCCGCCAGGGTTTGAGCGGAACGAACCCGGTGTCGCCGGGAATGACGAACACACCGATCTCGCGGAACTCCGGTGCGCCGCTCACGCGGACGACCTCGACGTTCCGATACCCATCGCGCGTCAAGCGGATGGTGCGCTCGCCCTGGGCGATCTGAATGCGGTCGAAGATGCCGGAGCGCCGGAAGGCCGTGCCCTTGAACGAGTAGAGCCCATTGGCGGCAATGACGACCGCCTGATCGTCGACGCCCATGCCAGCAGTGAGGCGGTTGAACGTGGCTGTGCCGAGCAGGTTCTGGCCGATCCTCGGCGGTGATGCCAGCGCGGCATGGAGTTCGATGAACGTGTCCTCGGGGCGGTCAGGAACCGGCTCCCCCAACCGCCCGGCCATGGCGCCGCGGCTGATGCGGGCGTGGACGATCGAACCGTCGTCGACGAGCTCGGTCCACGCCGCGGTTTCAAAGGATTCGCGGTCCAGGCGCGCACCGCTCTCGGCGCGACCCAGCAAGCCGCGCGACCGGGCGACCGCGCGGCCAGCGCGGAGAACCGCGTCGCGGATGACCGCGCTCGAAACGGTGGCGCCGGAGATGGCATCGGGGAGGCGGCCTCCCGAACTGTCCGCTTCGGTGACGCGCCCGCGCAAGTCGAAGCTGCGGAAGGCATCGACATAGGCTTTGAGCTGCTCGTCGGCCACACCGATGACCAGGATCGGTTCGCTGTGGGCCCGCAGGTACGCACCGGTGATCGTGGAACCGCTGTCGACGGCCGCGACAATATCGATGGGCTTTCCCGAGTATCCGACCGAGCCGACGACGTCGAACGTCGAGAACGCGTAGCCGACGATCTTGCCGCCGGCATAGATCGGCGCCGCGGGCGGATTGCCGGTGATCGCGCCTGCTCGTTCAGCACCGGGGGATACGGTTTCGAGGATCTCCGGCGTGATCGGTTCGGCGGAACCGGGTTCTGCTGAGACGCTTGGGTGCGGTGCGGCCAGAGCGGCGAGCACTGCCACCGCCGCGAAGACCATCGCCCAAATTCGTGGCTGGCGGCGGCGTTGGGTCCGTTCTGTCATGGGACTCCGGGTCGTCGCTGTGCGCCCCTCATCAGTACGATGAACCGGGACTCGCGCAATTATCCCGCGCCGCAACGGGCGCTTCCTTGACGCTGGTTAAGCGGCCAAATCGCAGCATTCGCCTGCTGTCGACTTGACCGCTGTCAAGGCAACCCCGCTCAAGTTGAGGGTATTTATTGCAGGTGCGAGATTCCTAGGAGCATTCGCCTGCTGTCGACTTGACCGCTGTCAAGGCAACCCCGCTCAAGTTGAGGGTATTTATTGCAGGTGCGAGATTCCTAGGAGATGGCATGAATGAGGGGTGAACGGTCAAGCGTCCTGGCTCTGATAATGTGTTGGGGGAGGCGGATAGGCTGCAGGCTGGATCAATTTTTAGGGCGTCTGACCCTGTCTAGGAGATTACCCGC
>Ga0209790_1000016_pt1 | contig 31059 bp, 26 predicted proteins | sample WorMetG1aBELIZE2_FD_187420 | JGI IMG/M metagenome (GOLD analysis project Ga0209790, IMG submission 187420) | Marine gutless worms symbiont microbial communities from Max Planck institute for Marine Microbiology, Germany - Inanidrilus... ... | reverse complement strand
ATGCGGGATGAATATTTTGAAACAGATGCGGCAAATACAGGTGAGTTGCGCCTGAAATATGCCAAAAGCAGCAAAATTAGCGCTAAAACATCCTGATTTTAGGATGAATGGGTGTTAATATTGAAAGTATGGCAATTATTGAACAGATTTTTGTGGATTTTGCCAAAAAAATTGAAGGCTCCGTTTGGCCGGCAAATTTTTTAGGTGTTATGCAAAAGTCTCTATGTATATGTTAGTTATCGGCTGCGGATTTAACAACCGGTGTACACCTTCATACATGGAAATTCCGGCGCCGACTGCAAAGATTAAAATTGCAACCACAAAGCTCCAAAAGTAAATTTCCTTGCCGTGGCCAAAGGGAAACCTTTCATCCGCCGGCTTGCTGGCGCGTTTAAGTCCGTAAAGCAAAAGTACCTGATTGCCGGTATCTACCATTGAGTGTATGCCCTCGGACAACATAGCAGAACTTGCAGTAAACCAGGAGGCAGTAAATTTACATATAGCAATCAGAAAGTTACCGATAAAAGCTGCGATAATGATTTTCTTCGATGAGTGACTCATAAGTTAAAACTTAAATTATTTACTAACGGTGCTTTTTAGTACGCAGGGCTGGCAATGCCATCGGTATCCAGTGCCCAGGGAGCCCAGACCAGATTTAACGTGCCTACTTCAAGATCAGTTTTGCGTGGTTTGACTTCAATAGACTTTATTGCAAGTTGGTCAATAGTCAGGGTATCGTCTAAAGTTTTACGGGCCATTTTAAATTCCTCATCAAGCCGTTCTAGGTCTGTGGCCAGAGCTTTTAGTTTTTCTTCGGCCCGATCAACGTCAGAACCGGCTTTTGATATACCTAGTGACTTACGGATTGCAGTCGAGGCCCGGCTGACATTCCTGGCTGAAGTTAATTTCCGCCCGAAAAGTGCACCGATAACTGTGGCGCCGATTGATAACATGGCCTGCATTTTTTGCCCCTTATGTTCATCCTGTTCCCGTTCAATGATTGCTTCCTGGCCTCTAATCCGTTCTTCAATCCGGGTGATTTTCGGTGCGTATTTTTTTCTAAGTTTTTCCAGTTCCAGATCCCGATGTTCTCTTAGAGCCTGATTAAGGCCCGCCTTAAATTCTAATTCCGATTGCCCGGAGCTTGAATACATTTTAAGTTTTGGGCAGTGAAAAACCGTAAGTTTTTGTTCTTGATACAAATAGGTTTTTAGTTGTTTTTGCCAGGTGCTGTAACTTTTTTTCCGCATGGCTTCCGGCATAAGTTCTGCAAAGCTAATGCTGCTGTCGGCATTATCCTGTAAATTTAAGGAGTTAGCGGACAATTCAACATCCTGCCAAATATTGTCCATTACCCCGCCATGGATATTTTTTACCGCATATTTGGTTTGCCATAAATCAAGCTGACTTCTGGCATGAACAAAATGCAGCTGGATCTTGGCCTGTAAAAGCGGCCGATAAATAAGTTTGCTGGCGCTGCTTACATTTTTACTAACGGCAATAAATTTCTCGCTAATGCCGGATTGTAAAATCGGCCGGGCAGAGGTTTTCTGATTTTTCTTTAAAATTTTCTCAGTACTTGCAAGCGTGTCTGGCTTGTTCTTTTGCGCCAGGCTTCTAATTTGTTCGCGAGTTAAAGGTCCGCGCAGGTAAGATAAAACCCAGCGGGTATGGAATAACTCAGGGTGACTCTCATGTACATTGTTTACCAGAAAAACCCTTTTCTTAAGTCCAGAGAGCATGGAATCCATTTCTGCTCGGTCAAAACCGGTACCGGCGGCACCTTCCAGGCCGTCAAGGACTCGGGCCTTGTCACGTTCGGTCTGCAAGCGCCCCAAAAACCAGGTACCCATATTAGACAAGCCCTTGTAATCAAGATCAACCGGGTTTTGGGTCGCAAGCAAAACCCCAAGTCCATGCGCCCGAGCTTGCTTTAATAGTGTCAGCATTGGCGGTTTGGATGGCGGGTTGGCAGTCGGCGGGAAATAACCAGCCACTTCATCCATATATAAAATAGCTCTAAGACTGGAAGTGCCTGGCTGACTGCGGACCCAGCTTACCATTTCATTTAAAAACAACGACACAAAGAACATCCTCTCCTGTTCCGATAAATGGGCGATCGACAGAATGCTCAATTTTGGCTTGCCATCTTTGTTGTATAAAAGATTGTTTATATCAAGAGGTTCTCCCTGCATCCAGGCGGCAAACCCGGGAGAGGCTAAAAGCGAGTTTATCACCATAGCCAGTTCCATTCTATCCTGCTCAGGAAAGAAAGACTCAAGATCCATAACTCCGAGTTTGCTAAACGGCGGGTCCTGAATATCCGCAATAAGCTGGCCCAATTCATAATCTTTGAGCTCTTGCCAGGCTTTGTTTATAAGGTTGGAAATTAAAATATGTTCCCGGCTTCTTACCGGATCGGCATCAATTCCGATTAGTGTCAGCAGCCCCGAAACTACACCGCTAACTCTTTCACGCAGAGCATCACTGTCCTCCAGTAAACTGGCAGCAGGGGCGGCAAACGACTGTAATACTCTAAGTGGCCGCCCAGATGTATTGCCGGGGGTATAAAGTGCAAGCTCACATGAATCCTTGAATTTTTTAATTCGCTTGCCATCCTGCCCCCAATCCGCCAGACCGTTTTTCCACAGATTTGCAGTATGTTTGGCATAGGCTTTCAAATTCATGCCCTTGCGTGTAGCTTCCGCCGGATCAATCCAGGGCTCAAAATCTTCCGGTAAAAGCTTAGGGAAGGTTAAGAACAAGTTATTGATATCGCCTTTAGGGTCAATTATGACTGCCGGTATTCCGTCAATTGCCGCATCTTCTAACAGGCCGATTGACAATCCGGTCTTACCGCTGCCGGTCATCCCGACCACCAAGCCGTGAGTGGTTAAATCTTTTGCGTCATAGAGAAAAATATCATCGGTAATATTTGATCTTTCGTTATCGTAACGTTTACCTAGATACAAGGCACCAAGTTTTTCAAATTCCTGCATTTTGCGGTTTTTAAGTGTTTACATTAGGGCTAAGTATAACTAGTATTAGCCCCAAGTTAAATTGTAAAAAAATAAATATGGATGAGAGCAAGATAAAAAAACATCTGTTAGAGTCATATTTTGATCAAGTGGTAAAAATCTATCCATCTGTGATATTTTTTTCCTTGATTGTGATGGCATTGTTCTGGAATAGTTTGGATAGCCGATTATTGCTGGCCTGGTTATTCGCCGGTTTTGTCATAGACTTTATTTACTATAAGTACCGCAGTTCTACCAAAAACCATTTAAATATTTCCGAAGCTATTTCCAAGGATGATTATGCGGGTATAGTGCGTAATGAGACCTTGCTGCTTTTTATTTCTTCCCTTAGGTGGGCGTTTGCCGGCTTTATGTTTTATGTGCCGAAGGGTTTTGTGGTACAGGCTTTAATTTACGCAATTATTTTCGGTATTATTTCCGGCTACATCTTGTTTGCAGCTTTTCATCGGACTTTCTTTTATGTACTGGCAATCCCTATTTTATTAGCAATAGCTGCCAGGCTTTTATTATCAGTGCAGAATTTAGCTGACGCGGTGTTTTTTATTGTAGCCTTACTGCTGTTCTATATTACATCTTTTAGAATTTTAAAATACCAGGAGGCTAGTTATGTTGCAGCAGCAAAACTAAAGTTTGATAATGTCGAGCTGATTGAAGACTTATCCAAAGCCAAGGAGGCGGCGGAAAAAGCCAACCGGCATAAAAGCTCTTTTCTGGCTGCAGCCTCGCATGATCTAAGGCAGCCGGTGCAATCATTAAGATTTTTAGTAGATGCCCTGAAGAACAAAACTAATGGCTGTCCTAATCAAAGCCTGGTAGATAAGATTGACCGCTCATCCAGTTCCTTGTTTATGCTGCTGGACAATCTGCTTGATATATCCAAGCTGGATGCCGGTGTGGTTAAATATAATAAGGTAGCTGTGTCCGTGGTTGAGATTTTTGAACAGATAAAAGCCGAAAGCAGACTGCTCGCTGCCAATAAGAATCTGGAGTTTACGGTTGAGCCAATAGATGAATATGTAAATTCTGATCCAAGCCTTTTATACAGAATTCTATCTAATCTGGTGGATAATGCGATCAAATATACCGATGGGGGTAAAGTAACTCTTAGCGCCAAATCCAAAGATTCAGGAACCGTGGTTTTTATTGTTAGCGATACCGGTATAGGTATTCCAGCTGATAAGCAAAATCTGGTATTTGAGGAATTTCAGCAGTTAGACAATCCGGCGCGCGACCGGGAAAAAAGTTTGGGCCTGGGCTTGTCTATTTGCCGACGCATGGTCAGTCTTTTAAAGCATAAGATTACTTTAAGTTCAGAAATGGGACAGGGCACCACGGTTTCTATTGAAGTTGCCAAGTCTAAACCGGTAAAAAAATCTGTAAAAGAGATCTCTGAGATAACTATGCTGCCGGGAAAAAATATTTTAGTTATCGATGATGAAAAAGATGTGCTCGAATCATTACGCATAATTCTGGAAAGCTGGCAGGCAAATGTTTTTACTGCAGAAAGAAAGCAAGATGTAATGATGATTATAAAATACTTAAAAAAACCCCTGGATTTGATTATATGTGATTATAGGCTTAAGGATGCCGAAGATGGACTTGCCCTGATAGGAATAATAAAGAATGAAATCGGCAGAAATTTACCGGCGATTATATTAACCGGTGATGTAGCAAAGCCGGAAATTGCCAAAGCCGAAAGTGATAATCTTAAAGTTCTGGCCAAGCCGGTGGCCAGCGAAAGATTAAATACGATTATGGTTGCTTTGCTTAAGAGTTGTTAATTAACAACCCCTAGATTATGCCTAAATCTTTGGCCGCTTTCACGCACTCAGTGCGGTTATGCACTTTTAAAGTGGTAAAAATCTCTTTCAGATGGGTACCCACGGTATTTTCTGTGATGCCAAGCTCAAAACTTATTTGTTTGTTGCTTTTGCCCTGTTCGATTAAATGCAAAATTTCTTTCTGTCGTTTGGTAATGCCTAAATACTCACTTATATTGTTTTTGGTTGAGATTTGCCTTTTGCCCGCGGCTTTTATATTTGGCGGTATATAGGTTCCGCCATTTAATACCTGACTAATGGCTTTTTTCATTTCCTCTACCGGTTTGTTTTTATTAATGAAACCCTGGATACCGTTATCCAGCATCCATAGAATATTCTGTGTATCATCTTCGCCGGAGACCACCAGAATTGGCGTGCTTACTTTATTAAGCCGGATTATTTTCACCAGGGATTTGCCGTCTATATCAGGTAAATTCAAATCTAGCAGGATTAAATCAAAAATATTATCGACCAGGTAATCCAGGGTTTTCTCTGAGGTGTTGGCAGTGATGGCATGATAATTAAGCTGTGCCAGAAGGCTGGTTAAGCCGTTTAGAACCAAAGGATGGTCATCAACTACTAATACTTTTACTGTTTTTGCGTTCATTATTTTGCAGTGTAAATATTTCTTATATCTTATTTTAAGCTACATTTTCCGTCTTATTTTAAATATAAAGCCCTGGTTAAGGATAGCAAAATTAGATTTATCATTCTCACATAAATGGGTGATATTTTACCGGAATGAATATATGTATACGATTAATAATATTCTATAACTGTATGTAAAATAACTAAAATAAAGTAAATTACTCTTTGCTGGAATTTGGTATATACAAAATCTATCTACGAAATACAATGGACACAAGAACATTTATCTGGTTCGCCTAATAATAACAATAAAAACCAGATAATTGTTCCGTAAATAAGTATAAGCAATTATTCGGTTAATAATAAATTTAAAAGGCGGATGGTTGCCATAATACTAACAGTTGCGAACAATTATCCGGGTTTTTTATATTAATAAGGCTTGATAATTCTTCGTTTTTTTTCTTTAATTTCTTGAAATTTTTTATTTGCCATATATACTTGACAAAATTAGTCAAGTATTAGGAGGTAGTAATGATCGATTTGCCGGAACGTGATGGTGATGGTTACCTTTTGGATATGGGCCAATGGAATGAAGAAATAGCAGAAGCCATGGCTAAAGCTGACGGAATTGAGTTGGATGAAACCAAGTGGCAGCAAATAAGAAAAGCCAGAGAATACTACGAAGAAAACTCAACCGTACCGCCTATAAGGAAATTTTCCAAATTTATCGGAGTTGATAAAAAGTCTATGTTTCAAATGTGGCAAACCGGTCCCATGAAGCCTATTACAAAATATGGCGGGTTGCCCAAGCCGACAGGCTGCGTATAGCATATTTCTTAAATTTCCGGAGAAGTATATAACAGGGCAGGATTTTATATCCTGCCCTTGGTCTTTATCGGTTCTCGCGGTTCTCTATGAGATTATCCACTACTGAAGGATCGGCCAGAGTTGAGGTATCACCCAGATTATCAATCTCATTGGCGGCAATTTTGCGCAGGATTCGGCGCATAATTTTTCCGGAACGGGTTTTGGGTAGTCCCGGCGCCCATTGAATAATATTAACTTTAGCAATCGGGCCAATTTCTTTGCGCACCAGTGCTACCAGCTCGGCTTTTAAATCTTCGGTTCCTTGTTCGCCAGCCATCAAAGTTACATAGGCATAAATCCCTTGTCCGGTTAACTCATGTGGATAGCCGACAACCGCAGATTCGGCCACTTTCTCATGCAGTACCAAAGCTGACTCAATCTCGGCGGTTCCTAGTCTATGACCTGAGATGTTAAGCACATCATCCACCCGGCCGGTAATCCAGTAATACCCATCTTCATCGCGTCGGGCACCATCACCGGTAAAATAATAGCCTTTAAGCATGGCAAAATATGTTTCATAAAACCGTTTATGGTCACCATATACTGTGCGCATCATAGAAGGCCACGGATGTTTGATTGCCAGATTGCCCTCCGCCGGATTGCCGTCAATTTCATTACCTTCTTCATCCAGGATAACTGGTTGCACTCCAAAGAAAGGTATTGTGGCTGAGCCGGGTTTTAAACTAGTTGCACCCGGCAGCGGGGTTAGCATATGGGCACCGGTTTCGGTTTGCCACCAGGTGTCAACAATCGGGCATCTGCCTTCCCCTACCACATTGTAATACCATTCCCAGGCTTCGGGATTAATCGGCTCACCCACCGTGCCCAATAACCTCAATGAAGTGCGAGAGGTCTTTTTGACAGGCTCATCGCCTGCTCCCATTAAGGAACGAATTGCAGTTGGTGCGGTATAAAATGATGCGACATTGTGTTTATCACACACTTGCCAGAATCTTGAAACATCAGGGTAAGTTGGAATGCCTTCAAACATCAGGGAAATTGCACCATTGGCTAACGGCCCGTAAACAATATAGGTATGGCCGGTAACCCAACCCACATCTGCCGTACACCAATAAACCTCGCCATCCTTATAGTCGAATACCAGCTTATGGGTCATGGCTGCCTGCAACAGATAACCGCCGGTAGTATGCAGCACGCCTTTAGGCTTGCCGGTAGAGCCTGAAGTGTAAAGAATGAATAAGGGATCTTCGGCATCCATCTCTTCCGCCGGACAATCGACAGATGCATTTGCCATAGCTTCATGGTACCAAACATCAATTTTATCATTCCACTCTACAGGATCACCGCCGCGCTTTATAACTATGCAGGTGTGTACATTTGGACATTGATTGATGGCTGTATCTGCATTAGCTTTCAACGGAACTTTCTTGCCGCCGCGTAACGATTGGTCTGCGGTTATAACAACCTGACAGTCAGAATCCAGAATTCTGTCACGCAGAGCATCTGGCGAGAAGCCGCCGAATACTATCGAGTGCATGGCACCGATTCTGGCGCAGGCAAGCATTGCTACCGCTGCCTCCGGCACCATTGGCATATAAATAGAAACTCTATCGCCTTTTTTTACCCCACGCTCTTTAAGCACATTAGCAAATTTACATACTTCAGCATGTAATTCACTGTAGCTTATGTTTTTAGATTCTTGCGGGTTATCTCCCTCCCAAGTAATCGCGGTCTGATCACCTCTAGTTTCCAGGTGTCGGTCCAGGCAGTTATAGGCTACATTAAGTTTGCCGCCTTCGAACCATTTAATATTTACATCTTCATCAAAACTATAGCTTAAGACCTTATCCCAGGGTTTAAACCAGCTTAGGTATTTTTCAGCCTGTTCCCCCCAGAATTGTTCCGGATCATCAACCGATGCCGCGTACATTTTTTTATATTGTTCTTCATTAATATTAGCATTAGCTGCAAAATCCTGAGGTGGTGGATAAATATGTGACATTTCCTCGCTCCTTTAATACTTAATATTTAAACTAAATAAAATTATAATTAGGAGACTTAGTATATATTTGCTGCTGGATAACAGCTCAGATTTTTTTAATATTTTTTATTATATATTTTAATCTTGGGTTTTTTGGCGCTGGATTAGAATCCTTTTATGAAGAAGATAACCCAAAATCAACTATTAGCACTTAAAGACAAGTCAGAGAAAATAACCTGTCTTACTGCGTATGATGCAAGTTTTGCGTCTCAGATTGATGCAGCGGGCGTGGAAGTGATATTAGTTGGCGACTCCTTAGGGATGGTAGTACAGGGCAGGGATAATACCTTGCCGGTTAGTATGGACGACATGTTGTATCACACAAAGATTGTGGCCAGGGCTGTAAAGCGGGCGATGTTGATAGCTGATATGCCGTTTATGAGTTATACAAGCCCGACGCTTGCTCTGGAAAATGCTGGCAGACTTATTAAAGAGGCCGGGGCATATATGGTGAAACTGGAAGGCGGTGAGGAGCAGGTAGAAACTGTTGAACTGCTTAGTAAGTACAAAATTCCGGTTTGTGCCCACCTTGGCCTGCAGCCGCAGTCGATTAATAAACTGGGGGCTTATAAGGTACAGGGGCGAAATGAAAAGGCCGCAGGGAAAATGTTTGAAGATGCGCTGGCGCTGGAAGAAGCCGGGGCGGATTTATTGGTGCTGGAGTGTATTCCAAAACAGCTTGCGGCCAAAATAAGTAAATACCTTAAGATCCCAACCATTGGTATTGGCGCTGGCTCCGAGTGTGACGGGCAGGTTTTGGTTTTGTATGATCTTATTGGCATCAGTTTAGGCCGGATACCAAAGTTTGCGAAAAATTATCTTGAAAATAGCGGTTCGATTCAAGAGGCACTGAAGCTTTATGCGTCAGAAGTAAAGGCCGGCAAATTTCCACTGGCTGAGCATAGTTTCGATTAAAAAATATTTTATATGTTGTCAGTTAGTGATAAGGCCGAGCTGCGCCATGAAGTAAAAAAATTAAAAAATCAAGGTAAGAAAATCTCCTTTGTTCCTACCATGGGTAATTTGCATGCTGGACATATTTCATTGATAAAAAAAGCTCAGGATTTGGCCGATATCGTAGTGGTTAGTATTTTTGTCAATCCATTGCAGTTTGGCGAGAATGAAGATTTTGCCGATTACCCACGCACCCTTATCGCGGATAAGGCAAAACTGGAAGACACTAAGGTTGATATTCTGTTTACTCCGCGTGAATCAGAAATTTATCCTCAGAATTTACAGGCAAGTACCAAAGTTTTGGTGCCGGAAGTATCGGATATTTTATGCGGTGAGTACCGTCCTGGTTTTTTTGTAGGTGTGGCGACCGTGGTTGCCAAGTTGTTTAATATAGTATTGCCGGATATAGCGGTATTTGGCGAGAAAGACTTTCAGCAGTTACACATAGTTCAAAGAATGGTTCAAGAGCTTGATTTCCCGCTTGAGATTGTATCGAGCCCGACAATAAGAGAAGCTGACGGTCTTGCCATGAGTTCTAGAAATTCATATTTAAGTACCAAGGAGAGGCTGGCTGCACCATTATTACATCAAAGTTTAATGAAAGCCCGCGAACAATTTATTGCCGGCAAAGATGTATTAAGTATTGAAAAAATTTATAATAAATTTCTTGCAATTAATGGATTTAAACCCGATTATTTTGTCATAAAAGATGCAATAAGCCTTGGGCAGCCAGCAAAAGGCAAGGATGCGGTAATTTTAGCCGCCGCCTGGCTGGGGACCACCAGGTTGATTGATAATGTGATTATTAGACACTGAATATTATGCAAATTGAATTGTTAAAAGCCAAAATTCATCGAGCGACAGTTACTCATTCCGAGCTGGATTATGAAGGATCGTGCGCGATTGACATGAACTTGCTCGAAGCATCCGGGATACGCGAATATGAGAAGATTCATATATATAACGTAACCAACGGCCAGAGGTTTGAGACTTATGCGATTCAGGCCAGTAGAGATACCGGCATAATCTCAATCAATGGCGCCGCGGCGCATAAGGCAGACCCTGGTGATCTTGTCATAATCTGCAGCTATGCCAGATTTAACGAAATTGAAGCCAGACAACATAAACCATCTTTGGTATATGTGGATGAAACTAATCGCATAAAACGTACTGCCGATGTAATTCCAGCACAGGCGGTATAATCCCCGGTTTGTGATAGACACCCATTGTCATCTTGATTTTTATAAAAGTCACGATTTACCCGGAGTATTAGAAAAAGCCCGGGAAGCTGGGGTCGCAAAATTCATTGTACCGGCAGTAGCCCCAGGTAATTTTGCCAAAATTCTTTCTCTAGGTGAAAGTAACGAGTCTATTTATCCGGCCTATGGCATTCACCCCTGGCTTATATCTTATACCGAGGGCGATCTAGATAAATTATCCGCCTGGGTTTTAAAGTATCCGCCGGTTGCCATCGGCGAATGCGGCCTGGATTTTTATAAAAGTCGGGAAAATGAAACTCGGCAAAGACAGGTTTTTACCGCGCAAATATCCCTGGCGAAGGATTATGATTTACCCTTGATTATTCACAGCACCCGTGCGGTAGATGAGGTGCTTAAAATCCTTAAAGCGCAGAATATGCACAAGGGAGTATTCCATGGTTTTAACGGCAGTGTGCAGCAGGCAGAGAAGATTCTGGCTGCCGGGTTTTACCTAGGAGTAGGAGGCCTTATAACCAATCCTAAGGCCAAAAAGATGCAAGAACTTATAAAGTTTCTGCCGATAGATAGAATTTTGCTGGAAACCGATTCGCCGGATCAGGGGGTGTATGATTCAGATGATAAAACCCCTGCCAATGTTTTAATAATTGCTAAAGAGCTGGCTAGAATAAAAAATATCGAGTTTTCTAAGTTGGTTGGGCAATGTGATGCTAATGCTAACAGTTGTTTTAAAATCAAATAGAGCACGATTTATATCATTTAATGGTGTATATTAATCGACTAAGGAAAAAGCTGATTTGGCTTGCAGTAAATCTGAAGAATAGGAAATTATTGGTAAAAATTTACTTCAATCATCCATTGCTGCCGCTATTGAGGTTTTTTATTTTTAATGAGGGTCAGAGCCTGATGGGGAGCAAGACTGGCCATGTTGTGTCACCTGAAGCCAGTCAGCTAAAAACTCACAGAATCATACGGTTTGCATGCAATCAACAAAACTTTTGAGATTAACGAAATAAATGGCTAGCTGCGCACGAACTGAAATACTAATCGGCCTGGAGGGCATAGAGAAGCTTTGGAATACTCACGTATTGGTAGCGGGTTTGGGCGGAGTAGGCGGGGCATGTGCTGATGCTTTGTGTCGTGCCGGTATAGGCAAATTGACTATCATCGACCATGATGACGTGAGTAGAACTAATATAAATCGTCAGTTGGTAGCTCTAAACTCGACCATTGGTCGTCCCAAGGTGGAAGTGATGGCTGAACGTTTATTGGACATAAGCCCTGAGTTACAGCTTAATGCTAAACGAGAATTCATTAAAGTTGAGGCAGTAGATATACTTGCTGAAGATAATGATATTGATTATGTGGCAGACTGTATCGACTCTATCGCTTGCAAATCAGCATTAGTTGCCGCATGTCTTTTGCACAAAAAGAAAATAATTTCAGCCATGGGCGCTGGCGGCAAGATGGATCCTGCCAAAGTTACTGTTACCAGTTTAAATCAAACCCAGGGCGACCCTTTAGCCCGTGAGATGCGTAAGGCCTTGCGCAAGCTTAACAGTCCTTTGAATTATCCGGTGGTGTATTCCACCGAGGCTGTGGTTAAAAAAGCTCTTGCCCATCAGCCGGTAGAGGCAAATGAAGTTTGTGATTCAGGCCGAGCCAGGGCAGTAAACGGCGCTATTTCTTATATGCCGAATATCTTTGGCTTAATGCTGGCTGGGTATGTTATTCAAGATATATTATCCAACACCAAAAGTTGAAAATATTGCCTAAACCAGGGCAATTTCCCTTGCTGGAATTATTGATAAATTCTTTTCTTAGGTATATAAAGTGTTAAATATTATAGGGAGTCAGGAGGATTAGATGATTATCGGAGTTCCCAAGGAAATTAAAGTCCATGAGTATAGAGTTGGCTTAACCGCGGCCAGCGTCTCAGAAATTGTTAATCAGGGGCATGAGGTTTTGCTCGAAACCAATGCCGGCGTTGGTATTGGCAGTCTTGATGAGAAGTATAAAAAAGCTGGGGCCAGAATTGTTGCTACTGCCGAGGAAGTTTTTGCCGAGGCCGAAATGATAGTAAAGGTAAAAGAACCGCAAGCAAGTGAACGCAAGCTGCTTAGACAAGGACAGATTTTATACACTTATCTGCATCTGGCGCCGGATCCTGCCCAGACCCGAGATTTGGTTGCAAGTGGTGCCACCTGCATTGCTTATGAAACCGTAACCTCAGATCACGGTGGTTTGCCATTATTAGCGCCAATGTCAAAGGTTGCCGGACGGCTGGCGGTGCAGGCCGGTGCCCACTGCCTGGAACATCCAAACGGCGGTATGGGCAAGTTAATCGGTGGAGTGCCGGGAGTGGCGCCATGTAAGGTGGTTATTATCGGTGGTGGCGTGGTTGGCACTCATGCCACGCAAATTGCAGTAGGCATGGGCGCGGATGTGTGGATTCTAGATAATAATCCACGGATTTTAGAAAAACATTGGCAGCAATTTGGCAGGGCAACTAATGCAATATTTTCTACTAAAAGCTCAATTCAGGAACATGTGCAGGATGCGGACTTGGTTATTGGCGGAGTTTTGATTCCTGGAGCCGAGGCTCCCAAGCTGGTTACTAAAGATATGATTAAATCCATGCGGGCAGGTTCGGTAGTGGTGGATGTGGCGATAGACCAGGGCGGCTGCTTTGAAACCTCAAGGCCAACAACGCATGCCGAACCTACTTTTATTGTGGATGATGTGGTGCATTATTGCGTAGCAAATATGCCGGGGGCAGTACCAAGAACCTCGACTTACGCTCTTAATAATGTAACTTTGCCCTTTGCACTTAAAATTGCCAATAAAGGGGTTAGCCAGGCTTTGCAGGATGATGAACATTTACGCAATGGGCTTAATGTGTATGATGGCAAAATAACCTGCAGGGAAGTTGCCGATGTTTTGGGTTACGAATATGTTGAAGCTTTACTTGCGCTAAAAAAGGATTGAGTTACAGCCACATCACTATAAATTAGGCCCCAGCCATTTTTTTGCCTCATCTAAGGTCATATTTTTACGTTTAGCATAATCGGCAAGCTGGTCATTCTTAATTTTACCGACAGCAAAATATCTGGCTTCTGGGTGAGAAAAATATAAACCGCTTACCGAGGCTGCAGGGTACATAGCTTTAGATTCGGTAAGGCTTATACCGGCATTACGCTCCACCGCAAGTAACTGCCATAGAATATCCTTTTCTGTATGATCAGGGCAGGCCGGGTAACCCAGGGCCGGACGGATACCCTGATATTTTTCCGCGATTAAACCTTCGTTATCAAGGTTCTCATCTTTGGTGTAAGCCCAATAATCTTTTCTAACTTTGGCATGCAGCCATTCGCTCAAAGCTTCAGCCAGCCTGTCAGCCAGAGCTTTTAACATCAATGAATTGTAATCATCATGGGTTTTCTCAAACTCTTGAATTTTGGCCTCTATGCCAATACCGGCTGTAGCAGCAAATCCACCTATGAAGTCCTCCGTTACGGTATTTATCGGAGCGATAAAGTCGGCAAGGCATAAATTGGCAGTGTTTGGCGGCTGTTTTACTTGCTTGCGTAAAAAATGCAATGTACAAAGTTTATCTTTTCTTGTTGCATCTTTATACAAATTCACATCATCCTGCATAGAGCTAGCTGGAAAAATCCCGATTACCGCTTTGGCGGTTAGCCATTTTTCCTGTATGATTTTACCGAGCATCTCTCTGGCATCATTAAAAAGCTTTTGTGCCTCCTTGCCTTTTTCTGGATGTTCTAAAATTTTAGGATATCTGCCTTTAAGCTGCCAGGCATGAAAAAAGAAAGTCCAGTCGATAAAAGGCATCAACAGTTCAAGATCAATGTCATCCAGTACTTTGATGCCGGTAAATTTGGGAACTGGTGCCTGGTAATCCTCCCAGTTTATCTTTAATCGGTTTTCCCGAGCTTTATCAATCGGAACAAGGTTTGCGGCCTTATGTCTGGTTTTTAATCTTTCGACAATTGCTTTATATTCGCTTTGTGTGCTGCTCAGGAAGTCTTGTTTTTTAGATGTAGATAAAAGTGCGGTTGCTACTCCAACGGCTTTAGAAGCATCCGCTACGTGTACTACACCATGCGGATATTTTGGACTGATTTTTAAAGCCGTATGTGCTTTGGAGGTGGTGGCGCCGCCGATAAGCAACGGTATCTTAAATCCCTGGCGCTGCATTTCCCTGGCCACGTGCACCATTTCATCCAGTGAAGGCGTTATAAGACCGGATAAACCGATTAAATCAACATTCTGGTCTTTAGCGGTTTTAAGAATTTTATCCGCGGCTACCATAACCCCTAGGTCAATCACTTCATAGTTATTACATTGCATAACCACCCCGACGATATTTTTACCTATATCGTGTACATCACCCTTTACCGTTGCCAACAAGACTTTGCCTTGTGCGGCAGTTGGGGAGTTTTGTTTTTCAGCATTGAGATATGGCTCAAGCCAGGATACGGATTTTTTCATTACTCGCGCCGATTTGACCACCTGCGGCAAGAACATTTTGCCATCGCCAAATAATTCCCCGACTACATTCATGCCGTCCATCAAAGGCCCCTCAATTACCTTTATCGGTGAATCAAGCTCCTTGAGCGCTTCTTCAGTATCTTGTTCGATAAATTCGGTTATGCCCTTGACCAGCGAATGCTCCAGCCTTTTGGCCACCGGCAGTTCACGCCATTTAAGGCTATCTTCATCTTTATTGTCCTGAGTTTTACTTGTGACAAACTTAGGGGCAATTTCTACCAGTTTGTCCCCGGCATCGGTTGCAGTATTTAAGATAACTGCTGTTACCGCATCTCGCAATTCATCAGGCAGTTCATCATAAATTGCCAATTGTCCTGCATTGACTATTCCCATATCCATTCCGGCTTTTATCGCATGATATAGAAATACGGCATGAATTGCCTCACGTACCGGATTGTTGCCGCGAAAGGCAAAAGACACATTTGATACACCGCCGGATATTTTTGCCATCGGCAAGGTTTGTTTAATCTCGCGAGTGGCTTCGATAAAATCCACGCCATAATTATTATGCTCTTCGATGCCAGTGGCAACAGCAAAGATATTAGGGTCAAAAATAATATCTTCCGCCGGAAAATCAACTTCATTGACCAGAATTTCGTACGCTCTTTTACAGATAGCAACCTTTCGGTCTTTGGTATCCGCCTGGCCTTCTTCATCAAAGGCCATAACAATAACTGCTGCGCCATACTGCCGACATAATTTAGCCTGAGCGATAAATTTATCCTGGCCTTCTTTTAACGATAATGAGTTTACAATCGGTTTGCCCTGTACGCATTTAAGGCCGGACTCTAAAATTTCCCACTTGGATGAGTCCAGCATAATCGGCACTTTAACTATATCCGGCTCCGAAGCACACAGATTTAAAAAACGCACCATAGCTGCCTGGCCGTCAAGCATGCCTTCATCCATATTTATGTCAATAATTTGTGCGCCGTTTTCAACTTGAGTACGACATATGTCAAGTGCCTTCTCATACTCATCATTCATAATAAGGCGTTTGAAAATGGCAGAGCCGGTAACATTGGCTCGCTCGCCGACATTCACAAACAGGCTGTCTTCATATATGTTTAACGGTTCAAGGCCTGATAAACGCAGAGCAGGCATAAGTTTGGGAACTGCCCTGGGAGCTTTATTATTTACCGCCTGGCTTATTGAATCAATATGCTGTGGGGTAGTGCCACAACAACCGCCAATAATGTTTATAAAACCTGAGTCAGCCCATTCGGCAATCTGCTCGGCCATATTGTTTGCGTCCAGGTCATATTCGCCAAATTCATTTGGCAGGCCAGCATTCGGATGCACCGAAACAAAGGTTTCGGCAGCATCTGATAATTCCTCTACATACTGGCGCAGCATATCCGGACCCAAAGCACAATTAAGCCCGAAAGATATAGGTTTTGCGTGGCGCAAACTGTTGTAAAAAGCTTCTACGGTCTGCCCGGACAAAGTACGGCCGGAGGCATCGGTTATGGTGCCCGAAATCATAATTGGAAGTTCCTGCCCAAGCTCTGCAAATACATCCTTACAGGCAAATACCGCTGCCTTGGCATTGGGTGTATCGAATATGGTTTCAATCAGTAAAATATCCGCCCCGCCTGCAATTAGTGCCTTAGCCGCTTCCTTATAAGCTGTTACCAATTCATCAAACTCTATATTTCGAAAGCCCGGGTCATTAACTTCCGGCGAGATAGATAAAGTACGGCTGGTTGGCCCCAGGACTCCGGCGACAAACCTCGGCTTTTCTGCAGTTGAATATTTATTAGCTGCTTCATTAGCGATTTTTGCCGCATTTAAGTTGATCTCATGCACCAGTTCCTGCATTGCATAGTCCGCCATGGAAATACTGGTGGCGTTAAAAGTGTTGGTTTCAATAATGTCGGCCCCGGCCTCAAGATATTCTGTGTGAATTTGATTTATTATTTGCGGCTGAGTTAAACAAAGCAGGTCATTATTACCTTTTACCTCAACATGCCAGTTGGCAAAGCGCTCGCCACGGTAATCTTCTTCTTCTAGCTTTTGTTTTTGAATCATGGTGCCAAAGGCCCCATCCAGAATCATTATTCTTCTATTTAGAATTTCCCGTAAAATTTGGCTGGTATCTGGCATCGAAAATAAAGCGGCTAAAGCCGCAAATTATACCTTTTATATTAGGATGCGTTCTCAATTAACATGGTGGCAGAGAAAAACCTGCAAGCAGGCCTGATATATTAGTAGTGTAATCAGCTACACTCATATATGAAACTTGTGCTTTTTTCTTGGATAAGGTTATGTCTGGAACTAAACCGTTATTTGAAAGAGTACAACTAACAGCGCCAGATTTTTAATCTTTGCATTTACTAAAATCCACCATGCTAATCTCTCTTAGGGTCATCTCTTTGGATATAATAACAAGCAATTTTTCAATAAGTTAGCAGCTTTATCCTATGAAATATTATGAAACCCTAAGGCAGCAGAAGCCTGAGGTTTTTATAAAAAATTTTATTAAACCGGAAACCATAGGCGGTATTTTATTGATGCTGGCCGCAGTGCTGGCTTTACTTGTCGTCAATAGTCCATTAAAACCTTATTACGATCTGTTGCTGGATACCCCGGTTGAAATCAGGGTTGGGATCTTTGAGATAGCCAAGCCCTTATTGTTGTGGATTAACGATGGTTTGATGGCGGTCTTCTTTTTTCTGGTCGGGCTGGAGTTAAAACGTGAGCTGTTAGAAGGAGGTCTGCTGGATAAACGTCATATTATTTTGCCGGGAGCGGGAGCGGCAGGTGGTATGCTGGTGCCGGCGCTGATATACACCTATTTTAATTATGGCGATCCGGTAACCATGCAAGGCTGGGCTATACCGGCCGCTACCGATATTGCCTTTGCCCTGGGAGTCATAGGCCTTTTAGGATCCAAGGTTCCCACTATCATTAAGGTTTTCTTGGCTTTACTGGCGATCTTTGATGATATAGGCGCTATTTTGATTATTGCCTTTTTTTACACTACTAAGATCTCGTTTAGCGCTTTGGTTATTACGGCCGTTTGTGTATTAGTTCTACTTATTTTGAATTTGTTGCGGGTTGAGTCTAAGGCTGCATATTTTACTGTTGGGATTATTATGTGGGCTGCAACTTTAAAATCTGGAGTTCACGCTACACTGGCCGGGGTAATTTTGGCTATGTTTATTCCTATGCGCTCCGCGGCTAACGCCAAACATTCGCCGCTAAAGAGCATTGAGCATGATTTACGTTTTGTGGTGGCCTTTTTTATATTGCCGGTCTTCGCTTTCGCCAATGCCGGTATTAGCTTATCTGGAGTTGGAATTAAGGATTTGTTACACAGTGTGTCACTTGGCATTGCCAGCGGCTTATTCATAGGCAAACAGCTTGGAGTATTTAGCTTTTGCTGGTTGGTGGTAAAGCTTGGATTTACCGCCTTGCCTAATGGAATGTCATGGAAAGCCTTGTATGGCACTTCAGTATTATGTGGGATAGGCTTTACTATGAGCCTGTTTATTGGCTCCCTGGCATTTGAGGAAACCGGAGTTAATTTATTGCTTGATGAACGCCTGGGGATAATCCTGGGCTCTTTGGTATCCGGAGTGTTTGGTTACTTTATTTTGCGTTCCAGCCTGAAGTCTAACGCTGCAACTAGTTGTAAGTTATGATTTTGCAAAGATTAATAAACTTTGCTACAAGCTTGTGTTTGAGTCTTTCACAAATCTAGTACACAAATAACTGCAAAACCTGTTGCGTCAAGCAGTAAATTTAAGTATGGTACTTCGACTTTAGGCACGTAGCTCAGCTGGTTAGAGCATCACCTTGACATGGTGGGGGTCGGTGGTTCGAATCCACTCGTGCCTACCAGTTATTTTGCCCATTCCCCTATGGCACGAGTCAGGATGAGAACCACTGGTTCGAGCCGGAGCGCAGCGCAGGCAACGTGCGAACAAAGTGAGCACGGCCCCGCAGGGGCGAAGAGCGCAGCTCTGAGTAATCCACTCGTGCCTACCAGTTAAATCAACAGGTTTCATAAGTCCCTGATAAGTCCAGAATACTTTTTTAAATAGCAAGTATTTTATATAGTAAGATTTTTGTTTTTAAACAAGTGTAGAGAAATATATCCTGATTTATACCTTGGTTGTATTAAGGCTCCAGACAATAAAAAACCCGCACGGGACGGGTGGATCTCTGTAGCTCTGGTTAGTTTACAGATTTGTAAATTAAGGTATAATGCCAACATATTTAGCCAAGAAGTGAATGAGCTGAGAGGCATATATTGAATATTCAAAAATCAAGTCAAGCAGCAGCTTTCTTTTTGTTGGAAGAAAGTAGGATGCCTGTGCTTAAGTTAATGAAATTATTATATATTTCTGATAGAAAATCTTTGTCAGAATATGGTTATCCTATTACTCTGGATAAGATGGTTTCTATGCCGCACGGTCCAGTTTTGTCAGGGATATATGATCTGATAAATAACACTGACCCTGATAGTTATTGGAATCATCTTATAAGTGATAGAAAAGATCATAATGTGTCTTTAAAAAATTCCGTTAAGGTTGAAGATTTACAAGAGTTAAGTAAAGCTGATTTAGAAATATTGCAAAATGTTTGGGATAGCTTTGGTCACATGGACCAATGGGAATTAAGTGATTATACCCATGACAACTTCAAAGAATGGAAAGACCCTTGTGGATCAGCATATCCTATTTCGTTTTCTGATGTGTTGAAAGAAGTAGGTTATGATGATAATGAGGCAATTGAATTAGATAAAGAAATAAATGGTCTTATAAGCGTAAATAATCAGTTTAAATCTATTGGCCTTTGTTAAAAAAAGGCGACACACTCTTAATACCAACACCACCAAATGATAAACATCTATTTGTTTGTCTATCTGATGCTTTTGGTCAATCAGAAGAGATAATTTTAGCAAGTATTACCACGAAAAGAAGTAAATCAGATTTATCTTGTGTATTGACAAATAGCGACCACCCATTTATACAAAAAGAAAGTGTTGTTGCTTATAGATTTGTTCGCAGAGAAAGAATGCAGGTATTACTTCGTTATTTGGGTAGCGGAATGTATGTGCAAAAAGAATCAATGACAAAAGAAATTGTGGAAAAAATAATAGAAGGCGCGTCTATCTCAAAGTTTGCCCCTATCTGGCTATCAAGAAAGCTTGACGAACTAAACTAACACTTCCGCCATCCCACGGCAGAATAGAATTTTTATCAACCCGTAGACCTATTTTAGCGTTTTTGGTGGCTATTTCTGCCAGTACATATGTGCATTTTACACTGTTACGCTACTATCAGATATATTCAAAAGCTTTGCGGTGTTATCCTTTGGTCTAATGCACTGGCATATCCGCCAACTTCGTGGAAAATACTTGCCTTTGAAAAATATATCTCATTAAAAAATATGGACAACAATAAGCTGCAAGGAAACATTATCCTGCCAGCGGTTAACGTCTAGTCTGTATGCCATTTTTATCGGTTTTTCGCTGGTTGCAAGTGGTTTTTGATTAAAGGCAATTGCATCAAGCGGGACTTGGCAATTTTCCGGTTTTAGTATCATTTTCAGATGTTTTTCTCCCACAACTCTTTGGTCTATAACTGAAAACATACCATCAAACACAGGCTCAGGGAAACTCTGGCCCCACGGTGAAATATTTTGTAAAAGGTTGGCAAACTCCAGGGTAAATTCATTCTCGGCAAGCTCACCATCTGACATAATTTCACCTTTTAGGTCAGCCTCATCCAATTCCTTGCGGATTACAGCATCAAAAGCCTTGGTAAAGTCCTTAAAATTATCTGGGGCAATCATAAGTCCCGCAGCCATAGCGTGACCGCCGAACTTGTCAATTAAACCAGGATTCATCTTATCAATACTTTCAAGAGCATCTCGTATGTTTATTTTCGTTACCGAACGGGCCGAGCCTTTAAATTTGCCGCCGCTTTGCGCAAACACTATGGTCGGTCGATGCAGCTTGTCTTTTAATCGGCCGGCAACAATTCCGACTATGCCCTCATGCCAGGATTTTTTATATAGGCACAGGCCAAACGGCAGGTTATCATCGGTGTGAAAACCATTTACTATTTGTTTGGCTTCAGCTTGCATTTCCTGCTCAATGGCTCTGCGCTCAATATTTATCTGATCCAACATTGCTGCAAGTTTAAGGGTTTTTGCCATATCGTTGGTTGCAAGGCACTCAATTCCGATACTCATGTCTTCCAGGCGGCCGGCGGCATTAATTCTAGGGGCGATTTTAAAGGCTAAATCACTTGCCAGAGCATATTGTGGGTTATTGCCGGTTATTTTAAAAAGGGCGTTTATTCCATCACAAGCTTTACCGGATCGGATTTGGCCAAGGCCTGCCTTAATCAGGATCCGATTGTTTTTATCCAGTACAACTACATCCGCCACAGTACCCAAGGCTACCAGATCAAGTAATGATGTCAGGTTTAAGGGTTCCAGGTTTTTTTGTTCATACCAGTTAATTTCCTGCAACTTTTTATGCAAGGCACAAGCAAGATAGAATGCGACCCCGACCCCACATAAGTTTTTGCTAGCAAAAGTTTCATTTTTAAGGTTAGGGTTGATAATTATATCAGCAACAGGTAATTCTGCCGCCGGCAGGTGATGGTCGGTCACAATTACTTGGATATTGTGGTCATGCGCAATTTTTATACCTTCGAAACTTGATATGCCGTTATCCACGGTTATGAGAAGCTCGGGTTTTAGTTGTAGAATCTCTAGTGCCAGCTCCTGAGACAGACCATAACCATGTCGGGCACGGTTTGGCACTATGTAGGATACATTGGCATTTAACTGGCTTAGAGTCCTGAGCATCAAGGCGCAGGCTGTAGCGCCATCAGCATCAAAATCGGCAATTATTAGTATTTTTCTATTGCGCTGAATTTTGTCTAGAATTAATTCAGCCGCACTGTCAGTATTAGCTAAAGAGCTTATAGGCAGCAAATTGGCCAGTCTAAGGTCTAGCTCGCTTTGGTCTTTAATCCCGCGCGCGGCAAATATATCGTGCAGAATTCCGTCAAGCTCGGTATTAGTAATCTTGTTTTCAGGGACTTGCCGCCTGGTTAATTTTATTGTCATTTATATTCCAGGCCTTGATATTCAAGGCTTAACTTGCCTGGGCTCATGCTTTCAAGGCGTTGCCAGAACTGTGAATTGTCACTGGTTATCACCGCAATTGCATTTTTATAATTCAGGGTAAACTCGGTCAGAGGTTTAAATTTTATATTGAAATATTTGGCGTACATCTTTATTTCGGCATCATCGCTGAAAATAGTCTTTTTAACCCTGGACTTAGGTCTTTTTGCTTTATAGTCACAAACCCCCCAAAACCACAGGCTATTGATTTCATTAAGCCCCAGGGCATTGCGCTCCTGGTTTACGGCAGAATTATACAAGGCAATTTGCAGCTTATTGTTTAGCTTGTTAAGCGTCAGGTTTTCACGGTCAAGACTTAACATCTTGTTTTGGGCGCATGGTGTGGGTAAGGAGCTAAAATCCCGTATCTTGTCGGCCAGGATATACCAGCGGTTTGCTGTAGCAACTTCAAGCTGCATGTCAAGCTCAGTAAGCTCAGACATTAGCTCTTCTGATATTTTTATAGCCTGGTTTATTTTAAGGTCTTTGGGTTTGGAATCTGCCAGCATGGCACCATTTAACCCTGTAACAATACACACCGGATCGGCGCGCATGATTCTTTTTGCTTTGTGTTTTACTTCAAAATCGGCAAAAACATTAGCATTAAAATATCTGGGATCTATCTTGAATTCATGGTTCAGCCTATACCAAACACAATTTGAGCTAAGTGAGCTGGCGGTTCTGGCAGCTATTATTGCAACTGCTGCTTCCGGCAGTCTTACATTATCGGTGATTATTATCCTAGGGTAATTACGGGAAAACAGCAATTACATATTATCCATAATCGCCTGTTCGACTGCATTAAATTCCGCATCAATCGTAATTAGCGGTGCACTGCTTTGAGCGATTGCGGTATCCGGGTCTTTAAGACCATGCCCGGTTAGGATGCAGACTATCTTGGAGCCGGATTCAATCTTGTCGTCTTGTAATTCCTTGATTAAACCTGCCAGCGAAGTGGCAGAAGCCGGTTCACAAAAAATCCCTTCTTTTTCCGCCAGCATTTTCTGTGCTGCCAGAATTTCCTCATCCTCACATTTATCAAACCAGCCATTAGACTCTTCTTTGGCTTTTATAGCCTTGTCCCAGCTTTGCGGGTGGCCGATACGGATAGCGGTCGCCACAGTTTCCGGGTTATCCACCATTTCGCCTTTTACGAATGGCGCAGCGCCAGCAGCCTGAAAACCCAGCATTTTAGGGCGGGCATTAACCAGGCCGTTTTCATAATATTCGGTATAACCCAACCAATGCGCGGTTATGTTACCGGCATTACCCACCGGCAGGCAATGATAATCTGGGGCCCGGCCTAATTCTTCCATTATTTCGAAAGCAGCGGTTTTTTGGCCTTGGATTCTAAAAGGGTTAATTGAGTTAACGATGGTTACCGGAGCCTTTTCCCCAATTTCCTTTACCAGACGCATGCCTTCATCAAAATTACCTTTAATTTGAATTACGATTGCACCGTGCATCATAGCCTGGGCTAATTTGCCCTGGGCAATCTTGCCATCTGGAATCAACACAAATGCAGTAATGCCTGCACGGGCGGCATAGGCTGCGGCTGAGGCCGAGGTATTGCCGGTAGAAGCACATATAATTGCTTTGCTGCCTTCTTCTAGCGCTTTGGTAACCGCCATACACATACCACGATCCTTGAAAGAGCCGGTTGGGTTCAGACCTTCATATTTAATATAGATATCTACTTCATGCCCTAACTCTCCAGGTATATTATTAAGCCGGATTAAGGGGGTATTGCCCTCACCCAGGTTTATTATCCTGGTATCATCATGTACCGGCAGCCGGTCACGGTATTTTTCTATAAGTCCGGTATAGCGTTCTCTAAATGGCATTTTATAGTCCTTAAAAAATTAGCCTTATTGTAACCGAGTAAAATGCTAAAATCCGCCTTTTGTTAATCCATAAAAGCCAATGTGCGGGATAGTAGGCGCAATAACTAAGCGCGATAGCGTAGGAATATTGCTTGAAGGTCTAAAAAGGCTTGAGTACCGGGGATACGACTCGGCCGGAATCGCTATGCTAAACGGTACCAAAATCAACCGCTGCCGGGTAAAAGGCAAGGTGCAGGCCTTGGTAAATGATGCGACGGAAAATTGTCTTGAGGGCGCAGTAGGTATTGCCCATACCCGCTGGGCAACTCATGGTAAACCCAATGTTGTTAATGCCCACCCGCATATCAGCGGGGATGAAATTGCGGTAGTACATAATGGCATAATCGAAAACCACGAAACTATTCGTAAGCAACATGAAGCCCAAGGGGTTATTTACCTATCAGATACGGATACCGAGGTCATAGCACATCAGATAAAAACCAGAGTTGATGCCGGTAAAGATTTATTATCTGCAGTGCAGGAGTCAGTTGCCAAGTTAAAAGGGGCTTACGGCATTGGGGTTATAAGTTCGGGCGCTCCCGAAAGGCTGATTGCTGCGCGTCAGGGTAGCCCGCTTATCATTGGTCTTGGTCAGGAGGGGAATTATATTGCCTCGGACATAAGTGCCTTACTATCTGTGACCAGGAAATTTATAATTCTGCAAGATGGCGATGTGGCGGATATAAGTCGTGAACAAATTGTAATTTATGATAAGAAAGGCAATAAAGTTGAGCGGGATATTCATACCTCAAGCATGACGATAGGTAATATAGATAAGGGTAAGTATAGCCACTACATGCTTAAGGAAATTTATGAGCAGCCAGATGCGATTGCCGATACTCTGGAGGGTAGAATTTCCAAAAATACCGTTTTGCCGGGAATATTCGGTGTGGGTTCCAGTGAGGTTTTTAAAAGCATAGAGCGGGTGCAAATAATCGCCTGTGGCACCAGTTATAATGCAGGAGCGGTCGCCAAATACTGGTTCGAGGAAATTTTAAATATGCCGTGTAATGCGGAAGTTGCCAGCGAGTATCGGTACAGAAAACCGGTGGAAGAGGCAGATACCTTGTTTGTTTCTATTTCGCAATCCGGTGAGACTGCGGATACTTTGGCCGCAATAAAAAACGTTAAAAATAATCCTAAACTTACTATTTGTAATGTTGCTGAAAGCTCGTTATTAAGAGAATCGGATTTTCAATTATTAACTCACGCCGGGCCCGAAATCGGCGTGGCATCCACCAAGGCTTTTACCACACAGCTTGTGGCGTTATTACTGCTATTATTAGCTATCGGTAAAGCCAAGGGCAGTATAAGCGAGGAGCAAGAAAACGAGATTGTACAGGAGCTGCGCGAGCTGCCTAGAAAGGTTGAAGATATTTTACAGCTTGATACAGAAATCAAGGAGCTGGCCAAACATTTTACCGACAAGCAAAATGCCTTGTTCCTGGGGCGCGGAGTTATGTATCCGATAGCGCAGGAAGGCGCGCTTAAACTTAAAGAAATTTCCTATATTCATGCCGAGAGTTATCCGGCCGGTGAGTTAAAACACGGACCTTTGGCATTAATTGATGAATCGATGCCGGTAGTGGCAGTGGCACCTGATGATGATCTTATGGGTAAATTACAGTCCAATCTTGAAGTGGTAAGTGCCAGAGGCGGACAGCTGTATGTAATTGCCGATCACGGCAGCATTTATCAGAATTATGAAAATATTAATTTATTGGTAACTAATGTTAAAACCAATATAACATGCCCGATTGTATTCACCGTGCCTTTGCAGCTTCTGGCCTATCATGTGGCTTTGGTTAAAGGCACGGATATCGATCAGCCACGTAATCTAGCCAAATCGGTTACGGTTGAGTAACTAACTAAAAGTTTTAAAGACAATGAACCAAAATGAATTTTTACAGTTTGCCGTTGATAACAAAGTATTAAAGTTCGGTGAGTTTACTTTAAAGTCAGGGCGAGTTAGCCCATATTTTTTTAATGCAGGTTATTTTAACACCGGCAAAGCCATTATGCGCCTGGGCGAATTTTACGCTGAGCTAATCGCAAACAGTAATATTACGTTTGATGTGTTATTTGGCCCGGCTTACAAAGGAATATCATTGGCAGCTGTTACCAGTGCCTGTCTTTATAAAAACCATAATCTAAATGTTGGTTATGCTTTTAACCGTAAAGAGGCAAAAAGCCACGGGGAGGGTGGCACGGTAGTTGGCGCGCCACTTGCGGGCAAGGTTTTAATAATTGATGATGTAATTACTGCCGGCACTTCAGTGCGTGAATCTGTAGAATTAATAAAGCTTAGCGGTGCCGAATTTTCCGGGGTGGTGATAAGTCTGGATCGCCAGGAAAAAGGCCAAGGAGAAAAGTCGGCAATTCAGGAAATTGAAGATGCTTATCAAGTGCCGGTGTTCAGCATAGCGAACCTTGCAAGCCTTAGTGCATTTGTGGCGCAACAGCCGGAGCTTGAAAAATACCAAAGCCAGATTCTGGCATACCGTGCAAGCTACGGTATACAGGGTTAAAATATCCGCCCAAGGGCGGATATTTATATTTTACTAACGTCTTTGTCTTTGGTTTCTTCGCTTATGTCTGCTGGTTCTTTCAGGCTTGTCATATGAGCGTTCCATATTTCTAGTCTGCATTCTAGAAATTGTTTCTCTATAGTGCAGTACTGCACTTTGACCATTAGCGGATAAGTCATATACTTTCCAGCCAAGACTTGTTGGGTGGAATCGGAATGCAATTTTGGTTGGATAACCCCTGGGATGAGTAATCATGGCAGTTACCGTAACCTCATTGCCATAACGCGAGCGCCGCGGTTTAAAAAATCTTATATTTTTATTTGTATAAGCATAGTCCACCAGGTTCTTGGAAAGTGATTCAATGAATGTGGCGCGAATCTTGCCGCTAAGTGTTTCCAATTCTTCCTGAGTCATATTTCTGGCGTGACGTCCTGCTGCCAGAGTAGTCATATGCTTAAAGTCAAAATAGCCGGAAATTTCTTCATCGATAAAATTCAAAATCTGTCCTAAATCTCTGGCGCCAGAATTTCTTAAAAAATCCACCACGCGTTTAATGCCATTTTTCAGCAACATGTCCGGGGTTGGCTTTTGCTCCGCGGTAATTTGTGGTGCCGGTTGCGGTGGATATTCATAAGCATATGGCTGTGCCCAGGCCACGCTGGTGGATAATCCGGCGACAGTTATAAGAATTGCGGTTTTGTTGATAAATTTTCTAATCATTTAATTACTTCCTCAATAGATCTCTGATTTCAGTTAATAATTTCTCTTCGTTAGATGGTTTCGGTTCAGCTGCTGGTTTTTCCTCTTCCTTTTTCTTCAAAGAATTTATAGATTTTATAACAAAGAAAATAGCCAGGGCAATTATTACAAAGTCGATTATAGTCATGAGAAAAGCCCCGTAATTGATGCTTACCGCCTCAGCTTTGCCCTCGGCTTCCTTAAGTACGTACTGTAATTTAGAAAAATCTGCCCCACCCAGCATTACACCAACCGGCGGCATTATGACATCTTTAACAAAAGACGATACTATTTTGCCAAAAGCACCGCCGATAACTATACCGACCGCCATGTCCAGCACGTTGCCGCGCATGGCAAATTCCTTAAACTCGCTCATCATTCCCATTTTTCCTCCTTTTAGTGTTGTACGACTGCCAGTCTAAACTGTTAGCGCCAAGGTATAAAGAAAAAAAGCTAATTTGTGTGATTTATATTTATTTAAAATGGCAATTTGCCGCCACCCATTGGCGGTAGTTTGCCGCCCATTCCTCCCATGCCACGTAACATTTGCTGCATTTTGCCACCGCGCATTTTTTTCATCATTCTTTGCATTTGTTTAAATTGCTTCAGCAGTCGATTCAACTGCTGAATGTTAGTGCCAGAACCGTTGCATATGCGTTTTTTACGTGAGCCCCGGATGATGTCCGGTTTGAATCTTTCCTGTTTGGTCATGGAATTTATCATCGCCTCCATCTGCACAAATTCCTTGTCTTTTATATTGTCTTTTACCTGGCCTGACAGGTTTCCCATGCCAGGAAGTTTATCCAGCATGGACTGCATGCCACCCATATTACGCATCTGCTGAAGTTGATTGCGAAAATCGTTAAGATTAAAGCTGCGTCCACGTTTTACCTTGCGTGCTACCTTAGCAGCTTGTTTCTTGTCAACCTTACGCTCTACTTCTTCGATTAGCGATAGCACATCTCCCATATCCAGAATGCGCGAAGCTATGCGATCCGGATGAAATGGCTCCAGGTCATCGGCTTTTTCCCCAACTCCGATAAATTTGATTGGCTTGGCGGTAATCTCACGTACTGACAGTGCCGCACCACCTCTGGCATCACCATCGGCTTTGGTTAGAACTATGCCGGTTAGGGGTAGGGCAGTATCAAAGGCTTTGGCGGTATTAGCCGCATCCTGGCCGGTCATACTGTCAACCACAAACAGGGTCTCAACCGGTTTTACTGCCTGGTGAATGGATTTTATTTCATCCATCATTTCATTATCGATATGCAGGCGACCTGCGGTATCGATAATAAGCACGTCATAAAAATTCTTTTTAGCAATAGCAAGAGCGCCTTTGACGATTTTGACTGGTTTCTGCCCACTGCTGCTTGGAATAAAATCTACTCCGGTCTGGCCGGCCAGGGTTTTCAGTTGCTCTATAGCTGCTGGACGATAAACGTCAGCACTTACCACGGCTACTTTCTTGTTCTCTCGTTCTTTTAGTAGTTTTGCCAGTTTGGCGCAGGAAGTAGTCTTACCAGCGCCTTGCAGGCCTGCCATTAAAATGACTGCCGGTGGTTGGGTTTTTAAATCGAGTGACTCATTGGCAGAGCCCATAATTTTGCCAAGCTCGGACTGGACGATTTTGATAAATGCCTGTCCGGGGCTAAGGCTTTTACTAACTTCTTCACCAATTGCGCGTTGTTTTACCCGGTCAATGAAGCTGCGCACTACCTCCAATGCCACATCAGCTTCCAGCAGAGCCATCCTGACTTCGCGCACCGCATCAGAAATGTTTTTCTCAGTTAATCGGCCCTTGCCACTTATAACTTTTAAACTTTTATTTAATCTGGCGGATAAATTGTCAAACATTTATATATTAAGAATATAAGTAAACCGAGTATTATACAGGTCTTGGCAAGTTGGGAAATGAACAAATATGAACTATGTAGATTTCGGAGTAATCGGCATTATTGCTTATTTGTTAGCCAGTGTACTGTTGATTTTTGATTTAACCTCCGGGCGTGAAGTTAAAGTTAAAAAGGTATCAAGCCAGATTACAGGCTTTATTGCTTTCGCTGCACATATTTTGGTATTGTGGCAGTTAGTGGTATTAAACTGGGTTAACCTTGGTTTTTATCATGCTTTGTCTTTTGTTTCGGTCTTTATAGTCGGCTCGGTTTTTATTTCCAATTTGTTTACTCAGGTTAGAAGTCTCCTGGTATTTGCTTATCCTCTAGCTGCATTATTTTTAGGTCTTGAGATAATAAATCCACAAGCGATTAAAGCCCAGGCGACCTTAGCGCTTGACAGCCATATTCTGCTGTCAATATTGGCTTATGGTTTTCTGGCAGTGGGAGCCATGTTTGGGATTTTATTGTTCGTTCAGGAATACATGCTAAAGCATAACCACTTAGGCGGAATGCTTAAAGTATTTCCTCCGCTTACGCAGACAGAGTCCATGATGTTCAATGTGATTGGCATTGGTTTCTTATTGCTTACTACTTCGTTAATAAGCGGCTTTATATTCCTGGAGAATATTTTCTCTCAGCATTTGGTGCATAAAACCTTTTTCTCTATTGTATCCTGGCTGGTTTTTGCTATTTTATTGTTTGGCAGATATAAGTATGGTTGGCGCGGTAAAACCGCGGTCAGGTTTACTTTAAGTGGTTTTTTCCTGATAATGCTGGCTTATTTTGGCAGTAAGCTGGTATTGGAAAAATTATTATAAAATAGCCAAGTAATGACGAAATTGGTTTATATATTTGGCAACAAGAATTACTCTTCCTGGTCTTTGCGCCCCTGGCTATATTTAAGACAAAATTCTATCGAATTTACTGAACATAAAATAGACCTGGATTTGGCAAAGCCATACACCAATCCATCACTTAAGCCATATTTTTCCGATTTTAAGGTACCGCTTCTGCTTGATGATGGTTTCGAGGTATGGGACAGCCTGGCGATCATGGAATACCTTGCGGAAAAATTTCCCACGGTTGATTCCTGGCCGGCTGAGGCAAAAGCCCGAGCAGTGGCTAGATCAATTTCGGCGGAAATGCATTCAAGTTTCACCGCACTTAGAAGTGCTCTGCCAATGAATTGCCGGAAGTTTTTTCCGGCATTTCCCATTTCTGATGAAGTTCATAGAGATATAAACCGGATACAGGATATTTGGCGCTATTGTAAAGAGTTTAAAGCTGATGGTGATTGGCTGTTTGGCAGATTTAGTATAGCTGATGCCATGTTTGCGCCGGTTGTTATTAGATTTTCCGGTTATGATGTCAAGCTGGATAAACATGCGGCAAGTTATGTAAAATTTGTTCTGGCAAATGAGCATGTAAAGTCCTGGATAGCCGAAGGCAAGGTCGAGACTGCAATAATTCCTGAGGATGAAGTTGAGCCGAATTATTGAATTTATATTTTGGTTCAGAACTGCTCATACTGGCTCATTTTACACGGCGATATGTAATCCCCCCGAAAAATAAGTCTGTTTAAAAGTAGAAAATTCCACTAATATTTGAAAAGGAGTTTTTTATGAAGAAATCAAGATTTACAGACAGCCAAATCCTGTCAATATTGAAACAAAGTGAAGCTGGGGTACCAGTTACAGAGCTATGCAGAGAGCATAACATCGGCAATTCCACCTTTTATAAATGGCGTGCCAAATATGGAGGCATGGACGCATCATTGATGAAGCGCATGAAAGAACTGGAGG
>Ga0209790_1000015_pt1 | contig 31623 bp, 29 predicted proteins | sample WorMetG1aBELIZE2_FD_187420 | JGI IMG/M metagenome (GOLD analysis project Ga0209790, IMG submission 187420) | Marine gutless worms symbiont microbial communities from Max Planck institute for Marine Microbiology, Germany - Inanidrilus... ... | reverse complement strand
ATTTTAGGATGAATGGGTGTTAATATTGAAAATATGGCAATTATTGAACAGATTTTTGTGGATTTTGCCAAAAAAATTGAAGGCTCCGTTTGGCCGGCAAATTTTTTAGGTGTTATGCAAAAGTCTCTAGCTTAAAAAATATATTTACTCACCGCTTTGTAATAACAATCCTTGCTTGCGCACTATGCCATAAGTGTACAGATAAAACCAGATAGCTAGTGAAAGATACAACATATTCAGCCCTGCAGCCTTTAACATATTAGAGAACGCAATCGTATTATATTCCAAGCTGTGGCGCAAACCCTCAAACACATGAGTTGCCGGCAACATATAGGCAATAGAATGTAAATACTCGGGTAAGGTGCTGACAGGGTAGTAAATTGCACTCAACGGCGCCAGGGCAAACACCAGGATCCAGGCCAGACTCTCTGCTCCCAGGCCATAGCGCATAACAAGCGACACTACTACTAACCCTAAGGCCCAGCCCATCATGGACAAATTAAGATAGAACCCTACCAGGCTTAGGCCAACGCTTGCAAGATTAAAATCATAAATCAGATAAGCCAAAGGTGCGGCGATACTGACCCCGATTATGGTGCGGATAAAACTGATTAACAACAAGGATATTATGTGTTCTAAAGGCCGCAGCGGGCTGATATATAAATGACCTAAATTATGCGAATAAACCTCTTCAAAAAAAACCAGACTCACTCCCAAATGACTTCTAAACATAACATCCCACAATAAGACCGCGCCTAACAGCATCGCCAGCACCAGACTAGAAAAATCCGAGTTATTTATCATGAATTTGGAAATCAGGCCCCAAATCAGCATCTGCACTGTGGGCCAGTAGAAAAGTTCCAGCAATCGCGGCCATGAGCGACGCAAAACATAGGAATAGCGCAAAAGCATCGCATAAATTCTAAAAAGTGCGTTCATGCCGGAATCTTATTACGTGCCAGATGCAAGAACACTTCTTCCATGCTGGATTTACCGTAACGGGCAAATAATTCGGCTGGCCGGCCCCGGTCAATTATTTTACCCTCATCCATCAGCAGAACTGATGAACATAACTGCTCAACTTCCAGCATATTATGCGAGGCTAAAAGCACGGTGGAAGCATGGCTGGTTACATAGTTGACCAGCAAAGTACGCAGCCGGTCGGCAATATCCGGATCCAGGGAGGCGGTCGGCTCGTCCAAAAGTAAAAGCCTGGGCTTGTTCAAAAGTGCCTTGGCCAACATAACCCTGGTTTTCTGCCCGGCCGACAAGCTGCCATAACGCTGCTTAAGCAGGCTTTTGAGATCAAAATCATCTGCCAGTTCAGCTACGCGCTCATCTACCCGCCGCACTCCGTATAGCCTGGCATAAACCGCAAGGTTCTCGACTACCGTCAGGCGTTTAGGCAGATCTACATACGGCGAGGAAAAATTCATCCGCGCCAGCAATTCATGTCGATAAGCAAAAAAATCTTTGCCGAAAATCTCAATTTGTCCAGAATCAGGGATCAACAGCCCCAGCAACATGGAAATGGTAGTAGTTTTTCCTGCGCCATTGCCCCCAAGCAAACCAATAAATTCACCCTGGGGAATGTCAAAGGATATATGATCCACCGCAGTCAGGGATTTGAATCTTTTATATAGTTTGCTGACTTTTACTATATTTTCCGGCATTTTTTATAAATTTTAACAGGTTATGTAATTGTAGTAACTGGCAGGATAATAAGTGATAGCTGTAAAAAATATCGGTTTATTTAACCTGAAATTACATAAGCTTTATTTTTTACTCTAACCTTGGGTATGGTTTTATGTTCCTCAAACCAGTCATAGGCTGGCTTTAAACTTTGCCAAAACGAGTGCCATTTATGGCTTTTATACTTATTAAGGGTATCCTGATTCATCCTGAAGGGAAAAATATGCACCGCAAACTTACTCTGACCACTGGCAAGCGCACTGGCAGCCAGGCGGTAAACTTCGGAAATTCCGGCATTAGTAATCGCATAACAACCGATTGACACGCAGCTGCCATGCACCATAAGAAAATCTCCGCTGCGTTTATGACTGCGGTCAAACCTGTTTGGATACCCCAGGTTAAAGGATAAATGATATTTACTGTTAGGATTTAACTGGCTTTTGCTAACGGTATAAAAACCCTCCGGGCTTTGTTTATCGCCCTGTTTTAACTTAGGGCCTAGTTTACCGGACCACTTGCATATCGGGTAGGTTTTGACATGTACGAACTTATCAGATTTTTGCATCCACAATTCAAGTTCCGAGCTTTGTTTAAAAATTCTAATAAAAACCGGCTGGCCGGGTTTAAGGCTTTTATTTTCAAGAATCCGGTTTAAATCCTGGCGCAGAATTTTGCGTTCAATCCTGGCATTTTTTGTAGTGCGTTTAAAATAATCTATCTGCCACCAGATAAGCCCGGCAACTGTCAGACCGAAAAGCAGACTAACTAGATACTTCATTTAAGCCCTGGTTAAAAATAACTCGAATTAGCTATAAGATGGGTGCCGATATTGGCAAAAACAATAAAACAAGTGCGTAGAATGCGGCTTGGGTCATTAATTTCCCCGGCTAAATAAGATTGCTTATTATACGTAAATTTGTTAGCTACTTAAATAAAGCAAAAAACAAGAAATGTTCTCTTTATGCGTTGTCATCCTCCGGGTAGCCGTAATTACGGGTCGAATAAGATAATACTAAAATCGCTATGCTTAACACTAAAACTGCTACAGTGATGCTTAATATCAAGAAGAGGTGAAAATTATCTGCGACTTTTTGTACATCAATCACTAAATGCCGTGCCAGGGCGGTAATCGCAACATAAACCAGAAACTGCACCGGCATTCTATGGGTACGAAAATAAATCCCCACCATTGCTCCTAACTCAAGATAGATAAATAACAGCAGTATGTCCTTTAGTGAAGCATATCCGGCCTGCATAATCTCAATATATTCATATATAGCTGACCAGACAATAGTCGCGCCGATAACGAATAATGCCAAATAGTGAAATACATTTACCATTAAGTTTCCGGCGCTTTGAATTTTATCTCCATCCACTTTCATCTTAAGCTCCTTTATTAACTTTGGCCATTATACATAGCAATAAAAAATCTCTCCATTTGCAATTCGGCATCTGCCTTAACCAGGCCTTTACTGGTTTTATCAATTAAATTCAGATCCTTTAATAAAGCTTTCAGGCTTTGTAAACTGTTTTTATTCAAGGCATTAGCAAACAATGGCATACGCCGTTTCCAGATCATAGGGTGGATGTATTCTATGTGTTTATAGGCTGCAAGACTCAGGCCGGATAATTTCATGCTAATCAATTCTCTAAGATCGCGGGCCAGAGCCCAGATAATCACCTGCAAGGCCAGACCCTCACCGATCAGGTTTCTGAAAATCTTTATAGTACGCTGTGGTTTATTCTGTAAAGCACTGTCAGCCAGTTGAAATACATCATAGTGGCTAAGATCGCTGACCGTATTCAGCAGCATCTCAGCGGTGATTTTTTCAGTGCTATAGATTAGACTTAATTTATCAAGCTCCTGTTTGGCCGCCAGCAAATTGCCTTCGGCACTAAAAGCCAGAACCTCAGCGCCAGCAGAATCCAGGCTTAAGTTCAAAGCCTTTGCTCTTTGTAAAATCCAGCCTGGGAGTTTATCAAGGCCCACTGGCCAAACTTGTATTACCCAGCCCAACTCATCCAGTTTTTTAAACCAGGCGGTCTTTTGCGCAGCAGCATCCAGTTTAGCAGATTGAATTAATACGCAAATCTCCGGGTTAAGACTTGCCAACCATTTAGCAAACAACGCACCACTTTTACCTAACTTTATAGTTTCAAGTTTTAGGATAATAAGTTTTTTCTCGGCAAATAATGACATATTGCCCGCAGCATCGAAAAGTAAGTTAAAGTTAAAATTTGCATTAACACTAAAAGATTCACGTTCGGTAAATCCTTTGGCTACAGACTCTTTAATATAAAGTTCTGTGGCCTCTTCCAGCAATAACGCTTCATCTCCGCTTATATAGATTATTTGCGGCAGCTGTTGCTGAAGTCTTGGTTGTAACTCGTAATCTCTAAGCCGCATTATTTACGGCGGGACAAATGGCTGAAGATACTGTTAACTGCGTTATTAATAAGCTCAACCTTTATCCTGTTTTCCTTTTCCTGAGCACTTAAAAGGTTATTAGAGTCAAACTCATAATTATCCGCTGCCTGATATTTACCCTCTATCCTCTCAGCGCCATTACTTGTATAAATTTCATAACTCAAACTATAGCCAATTTGATAGCTGGTGGTAATGCCGCTAGTCGGATCCTTTGCATAGACGCTTCTTGCCAGTCGGTCTTCCTTAAGATTTAAAATAGTCCTGGCACTAGCAATACTTGGTACCATAGATATTTTCTTGGCCTGAAGCTCTTTTAAAAGCTCACGGCCAAAATCTTGATTTACCTTCTCTATACCGCTTATATAAACAGAGTTAAACCAGGCCGGCAGTACATAACTGCCGCGCAAATGAAAACCGCAAGCACTGCTTAAAACCAGTATAAGTACTATAAATAAACTTTTAATTTTCATATGGCTACTATGTTTAATAATTTATCCGGCACATAAATAACTTTCTTAATTTCCTTATCATCCGTATGGGTCTTAATCCTGGCATCCGCAAGCGCGGCCGTTTGTACTGCTTCCTTGCTACTGCCTGTATTTACCTTTATTTTGCTCTTTAGTTTACCATTTACCTGTATTACAATCTCCACATTATCCTGCAAGATAGCGTCTTTATCCGCCCTGGGCCAGGAAGATTCTGCAAGCAATGATTCATGGCCTAGTATCTGCCAAAGCTCGGCGCAAATATGCGGTGCAATCGGCGCCAGCAGCAATACCATGCTCTCCAGTCCTTCGCGCAGCACTGCTTTATCCGTAGAACTTTCGGCTTTAAATTTAGCAAGAGCATTTGCCAGCTCCATAACCGCAGCAATTGCAGTGTTAAAAGTGTAACGCCTGCCAATGTCATCGCTTACCTTATCGATAGTCTGGTGAATTTTGCCTCTTAAACTTTGTGCTGCATGAGTTAAATCAGTTAAATCCTTCTCTGCTGACAAGTTCTGATTTTCATAAACCAGGCGCCAGATTCTTTTAAGGAATTTATATGCACCCTCAACTCCGGAGTCCGACCAGTCCAGGGTATGTTCAGGTGGCGCGGCAAACATCATAAAAAGCCTTACGGTATCCGCTCCATATTTATTGATTAATTCTTGCGGATCAACCGTATTGCCCTTGGACTTGGACATTTTGCTGCCATCTTTTAATACCATGCCCTGAGTTAAAAGTCTGGTAAATGGTTCATCCGATTTTACCAGGCCCTCATCACGCATTAGCTTGTGGAAAAATCTGGCGTACAGTAAATGCAAGATCGCATGCTCTACCCCGCCGATGTATTGATCTACCGGGGTCCAGTAGTCTGCTCGCTCATCCAGCATTTTATCCATCTGATTCTTGCAGGCAAAACGTGCGTAATACCAGGATGATTCCATGAAAGTATCAAAGGTATCGGTCTCGCGTTTGGCACTGGAGCCGCATTCAGGGCAGGAAGTTTCATAAAATTCTTTTGATTTTTTTATCGGCGAGGCACCGCTTGCATCAAACTCCACATCCTCCGGCAGCACCACTGGCAGCTCATTTTCCGCTACCGGCTGCTCGCCACATTTATCACAATAGATAATCGGAATCGGGCAACCCCAGTACCTTTGTCGGGATATGCCCCAGTCGCGCAGACGATAATTTATCCTTCTTTTGCCTTTTTTATTTTTTTCCAGAAATTCAGAAATTGCGCTGAAAGCCTCGCTAAAATCAAGCCCATCAAATGTTCCTGAGTTATATAATACTCCTTTTTCGACATAGGCGCTTTCAGACACATCTGCCGCATCTTCTGTATCTGGTCTTATTACCGCTTTAATCGGTAAAGCATATTTTTGCGCGAACTCAAAATCGCGCTGGTCGTGCGCTGGCACTGCCATTACCGCGCCGGTACCATACGACATCAAAACAAAATTAGCCGCCCATACAGGTATCTTTTCACCGCTCACTGGATGTTCGGCGCTGATTGCCAACGGCATGCCTTTCTTTTCCATAGTTTCCAGCGCTGCCTCTGAAGTTTCTAGCTGGGCACATTCTTTGATAAATTCCTCGAGTTCAGGATTGTCGTTAGCCGCTTGTTGGCATAATGGATGCTCGGCTGCTACCGCAAGATAAGTAACGCCCATCAGGGTATCGGGCCGGGTGGTATATACCTTAAGGTTCGTATACTCAAGCGCAAATTCCATCTCAACACCCTCGGAGCGGCCAATCCAGTTTTTCTGCATACTGCGCACCGCCTCCGGCCAGCCGGCAAGCGAGTCAATAGAGTTTAGCAGCTCCTCGGCGTAATCGGTTATTTTCAAAAACCACTGTGGAATTTCCTTGCGTTCCACTTTGGCGCCGGAGCGCCAGCCGCAACCGTCAATTACCTGTTCATTAGCCAGCACCGTTTGGTCCACTGGATCCCAGTTCACTATGGCGTTTTTACGATAGACCAGGCCTTTTTTATAAAGCCTTACAAAAAACCACTGCTCCCAACGATAATATTCCGGGTGGCAAGTGGCAAGCTCGCGGCTCCAGTCATACGCCAGACCTAAGCGTTTTAGCTGTGAGCGCATATAGTCAATATTGGCATAAGTCCATTTAGCCGGCGCCTCTTTATTCTGCATAGCAGCATTTTCTGCCGGTAAGCCAAACGCATCCCAGCCCATAGGCTGTAATACATTTTTACCCTGCATTCTTTGAAATCTTGCGATCACATCGCCAATAGTGTAATTACGTACATGACCCATATGCAGCTTGCCGCTGGGATAGGGAAACATGCTAAGACAATAGAATTTTTCCTTAGCAGAATCCTCATTGGCTTTAAAGGTATTTTGCTCATCCCAGATTTTCTGGAATTTATCCTCAATTTGCTGAGGGTTATAGTGCTCGTGCATAAATCTGACTGGAAAAAATTTACAAATTATAAACCAGATTGCCTGGACGCAAGCTGCTAACAGATCAAAGTGCTACGCGCCCCAACATAGAGTTACCCTGATACTAACCTCATATCCAGGTATAATTAAATCGCAGGTCAACTCGGCATTGGACCCAAATGAAAGATCGATGAAAAAAACAGCCTTAGCAATATTGATTACAGGGTTTTGGATAAACTTATCTGAATTTATTCGCAATGAATTTTTATTTAAGCAAGAATGGCTAGATAAATATCAATCACTTGGCCTGGAATTTCCCTCATCATATATTAATGGTGCTATTTGGGTGTTATGGGGTTTTATGTTTGCCGGATGCATTGTTTATCTATGCAGTAAATTGACCTTCAAAGCTACATTTTTTATTAGCTGGTTGATGGGCTTTGCCCTTATGTGGATTGTGGCGGGGAATATGAATGTTCTGCCATTTGGCCTGCTTAAATTTGCAGTACCCTGGAGCATGGCAGAGGTTGCGCTGGCTATATTTATTGCCCGGCGCATAATTAACAATCCACAGGCAAGCCAAGTTTGACGGATAACACCCCAATAGCACGCAGGGAAATATTAGGCAAATAAAGCCCATGTTTCCGGCAAAAGCAAATGAGCAGCAATACTCTTATTGTTTCATAATATATAATTCACTCTTTTTATACTTGGCTTTAATCATCGCAAATGAGCGCACAAATTATTGATGGCAACCGGGTTGCAGCTGAAATCCGCGCAATTCTTAAACAAGAAGTAGATAGCATAATAGCCCAGGGAAAAAGAGTGCCGGGTCTTGCTGTAATACTGGCTGGAGATGATCCTGCCTCCAAGGTGTATGTATCCTTTAAAAATAAGGCTTGCGCCGAAATTGGCATTAAATCATTCAGTTATGACCTTCCAGGGCGCACTGAACAGGCTGAACTTCTTAACCTGATAGAAGAACTTAATAACGATGCCAGGATAGACGGCATCCTGGTGCAACTTCCACTGCCATCTCATATTGATACTAACGAAGTTATTGATCGCATTACCCCTGAAAAAGATGTAGATGGCTTTCATCCTGAAAATATGGGATTGTTAGCAATCAATCAGGCCTTCTTGCGCCCCTGTACGCCTAAGGGAGTTATCACCCTGCTTGAGCAAATAAAAATTGACCTGATCGGCAAGGAAGCGGTAGTTATTGGCAGCTCTAATATAGTAGGTCGGCCGATGGTGCTTGAATTACTAAACAAGCGCGCTACGGTTACCGTATGCCATAGCAAGACCAAAAATCTTGCGGCTCATGTTAAAAGAGCCGAAGTTCTAGTGGTGGCGGTGGGGATTCCGGATTTTATTCCGGGAAAATGGATAAAGCCGGGTGCGGTAGTAATTGATGTAGGCATAAACCGCCTGCCCGACGGCAAACTAACCGGTGATGTGGATTTTAAAACTGCCAGGGAAAATGCAAGTTTTATCACCCCGGTTCCGGGCGGAGTCGGGCCCATGACTATTGCTTCGTTAATGCAAAATACCCTTATCGCCTATAACCATGCCTGAAACGGTAATGGTCGGCCTGTCGGGCGGGGTGGACTCGGCCGTGGCCTGCAAGCTGTTACTGGATAAAGGCTTTAGGGTGCAAGCTCTTTTTATGAAAAACTGGGAAGAGGATGATAATGATGAGTGTAGCGCCGAACAGGACCTTAAGGATGCCAGACAGGTCGCAGATAAACTAAAAATAAAGCTGCATACGGCAAATTTTTCCCATGAGTATTGGGAAGAAGTTTTTACTAACTTTCTGGCTGAGTTTAAAAAAGGCCGTACTCCAAATCCGGATGTATTGTGTAACCGCGAGATTAAATTCAAAGCATTTTTAGAGCATGCTCAAGACTTAGGCGCGGATAAAATCGCTACCGGACATTACGCAAGAATTATAAGTAAAGACGGAATCTATCACCTGTTAAAAGCAGTGGACCACACCAAAGATCAGTCATATTTCCTGCATCTATTAAATCAGGAACAGCTTAAGCATTCCATATTCCCGCTTGGGGAATATACCAAAGATAAGATCAGACAAATCGCCCAAGAGGCAGGCTTTGCCAACTTTGGCAAAAAAGACAGCACCGGCATATGCTTTATTGGCGAAAGAAACTTTAAAAAATTCCTGGCAGATTACCTGCCGGCCCGGCCGGGAGATATTCTGGATGTAAGTGGTAAACTACTAGGTAAACATGATGGACTTATGTATTACACTTTGGGCCAACGTAAAGGCCTTAATATCGGTGGAGTTACGGATTTTCCCGAGGCGCCATGGTATGTGGTGGACAAAAACCTTAAAACCAACGAGCTTATAGTAAGCCAGGATAAATCCCGTCTTCTGGCAAACAAGATAACAGTTGAAAACCCGCATTTTATCGGCAAAAAACCCTCTATACCTTTTAGCGCCAGTGCCAAGATTAGATATATGTCAAAAGACACTGCATGTACAATACAAAAACTTAGCATGGATAATATGCAAGTTTTACTTAAACCAGCGCAAAGTGCGGCAACCCCTGGGCAATATCTGGTTATATATGACAAAGAAGAGTGCCTAGGTGGCGGCGTGATAAAAAATAAGGAACTTATATGAAAATTCTCAGCATAATTTTTTTTCTAGGAATTTCTATTGCAGCTCATGCTGGAACCCAGCAGCGCCAGCTATATAAAAAAGCCCTGGACGCTATAAACAAAGGCGATCTAATTACATTTGAAAGCCTGGCGCCAAGCCTTAAAGGCTATGTGCTTTACCCATATGTAGAGTATCACCGCCTAAGGGTTAAGCTTGCTAATGTGAGCAAAAGTAAAATAGATGCTTTTTTTACCAAATACCAGGGGCAGCCGATTGCCAATCATTTAAAGTCCAAATGGGTCAAACATCTTCTGAATAAGAGCAGATTTGCCGAGGCCAGCTCTTACAGCGCCCCCAACCATGCCACTACTTTAAGGTGCAATATTTTATTTGCCAAATTAAAATCGGGTATTGATATACAGTATTTACCGAATAAGGATTTATGGTTATACGGCAAGTCAAGGCCGGATGCCTGTAATCCGGTATTTGAATACTGGAAATCCAAGGGCTATATAGGACAGGTAGCATACGGCAAACGCGCAAAGCTGGCAGTGGGTGAGAATAACCTTAAATTCGCGCAGAAACTGGCGCTTAAATCCGATGCCGCAAGCAAAAATCTCATTGCCGCTCATGTGCGCAAAAAACAGGCTATAAGCCGGGCCAAGAGCTTTGCCGCAGGTTCTTATGCAACATTAGCCGCCCTGCCGTCATCAGTAGTGGATGACAAGGTACGGGAATGGAAAGCCCGGCAGTTTATCCATAGCGGCAGCTGGGACAGGCTAAAAAAGGAAATAGAAAAAATGCCGGCCAAGCAACAGGCAGAAGATATCTGGCAGTATTGGCTGGCAAGAGCTTACGCCAGATTGGGCAATAAAAACCAAGCCCGTAGCCTCTACCGGCAAGCGGCAAAAAACTCAAGTTTCTACGGCTTTTTAAGCGCTGACCGCCTGGGGGAAAATTATTCGATCTGTAAAAAAAATAAAAGCATAAATCTCAAGCAATTTTATCAAAAATTTCCTGAAATCGAACGTGCATTCGAATTAAGGCATGTAGGCTCGGATTATTTTGCCGGCATGGAATGGACCCACGCCATTCGCCGAATGCAAAATGCTGACATAATAAAAGCTTCTCTCCTTGCAGGACGCCAAGGCTGGTACCTTAAAAGTATTTTAGCCCTCGGCAAAATCCGTGAGTTTCAGTATTACGATGCCAGATTTCCTTTACTTTATAAAAATTCCATAATGCGTTATTCCAAGGCCAGGGGGCTGGATCCTGCATTTACCTATGGTATTGCCCGTACCGAAAGCGCCCTAAGACCGGATGCGGTATCGCCGGTCGGAGCCCGCGGCCTTATGCAGTTAATGCCGGCTACTGCCAGAAGCGTAGCCAAGAAATACGGCAGCGGTACAGTAACTAATGCCAAGCTTATACAGCCTGATTTTAATGTGTCGCTTGGCACCGGATATCTCGATCAAATGTCAAAACGCTGGAATGGACAGCTTATCTTGATGATTGCATCGTATAACGCCGGTCCGCACCGGGGCGCAAAGTGGATTAAAATCCTGCCGCATGAAGCTGACCGCTTTATCGCCAGTATTCCGTTTGATGAAACCAGAAAATATGTAACCCGGGTTCTGGATTACACCACTATGTACAACTGGATTCTAGGCCGGCCGGTAAAACGAATTGGCGGCAGAATTTCCAATATCGGCAGTAATAAAGCTTTTATCGGTAATAAAAATGCCACAACACAAGTGGTGTGTAAAAATTAATTTACTCGGTATCCCATAGCAGATTTAACAGGTCATTTTCTGAAAGTTTAGCATTTACCGGACACTCAGGGCATGTGCCGGAGCTTGGATAATTATTGCAGCCTTTACATTTGGCTATAGTGGAGAGGGCAGCAACGATCTCCTTTTGTAATTTATCAAGCTCATCAAGCTTGGTTTTTATTTGTGCCAGAACTTCAGATAAATAATAGTTTACATTTAAACTACTGATAGCGCCGGTTTTACTTTCAGTTCTAATTTCGGCCATTTTTCTTATTGTTGCCAGTGGAAGACCGATTTTTGCAAGTTCAAGTATGATCCTCAAGCGTGCTAAATGTTTCTTAGTGTAATAACGGGTACCACCCCTGGATTTTTTAGGCTCTAAAAGACCTTGCTCTTCATAATATCTAACGGTTCTTATTGTGGTTCCTGAAAGAGTTGCCGCCGCGCCAATCTTGTATTTTTTCCCCAATATATAAATCTCAATATTTTACGGTTTTAGTTTTAGTTCCCAACTAAGACGCTGAGAACCATAAATAATTAATGAATTGGAAGCTAACTTTTACTACAAACCAATCAACTGGGCCTTATACCCAGAAGCCCTTACAAAATCGTATAAAACCCTGGCACTGGTTTTACCCAAATTGTAATACACCAATAGTAAATGCTCCCCGGAAAAACGCGGGGCTATAACCCCGTCAATATTACGTAAGTTGGTTTCAATTTGGTATTTTTCTTGTTGAGTTAAATTAGCATTAAGATGAATCAGTATATCTGCAGCCTGCATGGCAACTCTCCTTATCTTATGTTTAGGCAATGTTCATTATCTTACGTACACGTAAGATTGTCAACCTGTTGTATATGAAAGTATCGTGCTGATAATATTTAAGATACAAGGCCGCCGCATTAAACAAATGAGGATGGGATTCGGGCAAGGAAAAAAGAGATCTTTTGTTGTAAGGTATTGATTTTATTCTCCCTCGTCAGAAAAAGATTTAATAAAAAGCTCACTGCATTAATGCAACAGCAGTTAATGTAGCGGTCTTTAATTTGTTCGATGATCGTACCAAGTGAGATTAAATTTTACCCGGCAAGCTTTTTAATCTGCTCCAGTTCCGATTTACTGAATCCGGCCTTGAGCCTTGCTTCAATGGCAAACGGGCCCTTTATCTTGCCTTTAAATTCTTCTTTTATAATTCCTATAAACGCAGTTTCAGGTTCTAAATCACGTTTATCACATACATGCCTGAACCATCTGTTCCCGGCTGCCACATAAGTAATTTCATCGGTAAATATTCTATTTAATATCTTAACTGTCTCGCTATCATTTATGACTTTGAATTTATCTATGATGCCTGGAGTAACATCAAGCCCGCGCGCTTCCAGCACTCTTGGCACCAGAGCCATGCGCAGTAAAACGTCTTTAGCAGTTTCTTCAGCCACCCGCCATAAACCGCCATGAGCCGGGAAATCCCCATAATCGTAGCCTAGCTTATTTAGTCTTTGGCGCAATAACATAAAGTGTTGGCGTTCTTCATCGGCAATCCTTATCCAGTCCGCATAGTACTCTTGCGGCATCTGCCTGAATCTTGCCAGCGCATCCAGTGCCAGGTTAATTGCCGAAAACTCGATATGGGCTATGGAGTGAATAAGCGCCGCATGACCCTCTTTGGTATCTACCCGGCGAGTCTTAAGTTTGTTAAGTGTTACCAGCTCAGGTTTTACAGGAATTCCGCATTCAAGCTTCAAGTCTTTGTCAGGGTTTTCCGCCCTAAGCTTTCCTGCTTGCCAATTTTGGTATAGTCCCTGAACTAAAATTAATTTTTCTTCAACTTCTTTTACCGCAAGGCATTTAGCCGCCTCTGAAAACAGGTTTAGTTTTTGCATACTATGCTGGGATTTAGAACCAAAAAATTGTTATTAAAGACCTCGAGTCAGATCCTGTTTTATATCCTCAATATCTTCTAAACCTACCGAAACCCGGATCAAGCTATCAGTTATATTTGCCTCATGTTTTTGCTCGTCGGTCAAGCGGCCATGGGTAGTGGTAGCAGGATGAGTCAGAATTGTTTTAGTATCACCGATATTGGCGGTAATCGATAGAAATTGCGCTTGGTCCATTACATTCCAGGCAGCGGTTTTGCCTCCCTTTACCGTAAAAGACAAGATCCCGCCGAAATCTGTTTGCTGCCTTTTTGCCAGCTCATGTTCAGGGTGTGAGGTCAGTCCCGGATAATTTACCTTGGTAACATTGGGCTGCTTATCAAGCCATAGCGCAAGTGCCGTGGCATTTACAGAGTGTGCCTGCATTCTAAGCTGTAGAGTTTCCAGGCCTTTGAGAAAAATCCAGGCATTAAACGGGCTCATCGAGGGCCCGGCGGTTCTTATAAAAGCAAAAACTTTTTCCATAAGTTTATTCGAGCCTAATACCGCTCCGCCGATAGCCCGCCCCTGACCATCAAGATATTTAGTGGCCGAGTGCACAACTATATCCGCCCCGAGCGATAATGGCTTTTGCAAGGCCGGAGTACAATATACGTTATCCACTACCAACAAACTATCATTAGCATGCGCCAGATCTGCCAGGGCTTTAAGGTCTGCAATTTGGGTTAGGGGGTTGGATGGGCTTTCCAAAAACAACATCCTGGTATTTGGCTTAATTGCATTTTGCCAGGCATTCATGTCAGTAAGATCGACAAAATCTACCTCAAGGCCAAAACGAGCCAAATGCTGCTCAAATAAAATTATGATGCTGCCGAATACGTTTCTGGAAACCACAATATGTTCTCCGGAATTTAACAGACTCATACAAGTGGTTAAAATTGCCGCCATCCCGGAAGCTGTGGCCACACAGCGCTCAGCGCCTTCCAACGCTGCCAGGCGTTCCTCAAAGGCTGTAACTGTTGGATTGGTAAATCTTGAATATATATTACCGGCCTTTTCTCCGGCAAAAACTTCCGCTGCCTCCGCCGCCGAATTAAAAACAAAACTTGAGGTGGGAAAAATAGGTTCTGCGTGTTCCAGCTCACTGCTTGGCTTATGCCCGGTTCTTATCGCTTTAGTGGCAAACTTATAGTCAGTTTCAGGCATTATTGTACAAACCTACCACTTCATTATCATATTTGGCATTATCATCAGCCTTGGCATCATCATTGCGCAGTTCATCGAGCTCGTTCAGGTAACCGCGGTTAATATTGCCGGTGATATATTTACCGTCAAATACCGAAGTATCAAAATCCTGGATTTCCTTATTACCTTCCTGCACTGAGTCTATTAAATCCGCAAGATCCTGAAATAATATCCTGTCGGCACCGATTGCCATGCCGATTTCATCTTCGGTTTTATTGTGCGCAACCAGCTCCGCAGCAGACGGCATATCAATTCCGTAAACATTAGGGTATCTGACCGGCGGCGAAGCCGAGGCAAAATAAACCTTGTTAGCACCGGCGTCCCGTGCCATCTGAATAATCTGCGCTGAAGTAGTGCCGCGGACTATTGAATCATCCACCAATAATACATTCTTGCCCTTAAATTCCAGTCCTAAAGGATTTAATTTTTGTCTTACGGACTTTTTCCTGAGCTTTTGCCCTGGCATAATAAAGGTTCGGCCTATATAACGGTTCTTGATAAAACCCTCACGATAAACAATATTAAGCTTGTTCGCCAACTGCATGGCAGAAGTGCGGCTGGTGTCCGGCACCGGAATTACCACATCAATATCATTCTCTGACCAAATCCGCTTAATTTTTGCTGCTAATTTCTCTCCCATCCTGAGCCTGGCCTTATGCACATGCACATCATCTATAATAGAATCCGGCCGTGCCAGATATACATACTCAAACAAGCAGGGGTTTAGCTTGCCCGGCATACAGTTTTTACGTTTAAGCTTGCCTTTGGCACTAATAAACACCGCCTCACCCGGCCCTACATCGCCAACAAGCTCAAAACCCAAAACATCCACCGCTACACTTTCGGATGCCAGCATATATTCGGTACCATTCGCCGATTCTCTTTTGCCAATGCACAAGGGGCGAATACCATGCGGATCCCGAAAACCTATAATCCCTACTCTGGGTATCATCGCCACTGCGGCAAATGCACCATTACAGCGCTTGAACACCCCGGTAGCCGCGGCAAATATTTCCTTACTGCCAATGTGGATTTTCTGGGATTTTTGCAGCTCATGGGCAAAAACATTTAATAAAACCTCCGAGTCTGATTCGGTATTAATATGACGTAAATCTTCTTTAAACAGATTGCTCCTGAGTTTTCTGGAATTGGTAAGATTGCCGTTATGCGCCAGGGCAATGCCATAGGGCGAGTTAACAAAAAATGGTTGTGATTCAGCTGAAGAGGAGCAACCTGCAGTTGGATAACGCACATGGCCAATACCCATATTGCCCTTTAAGCGCAGCATATGCCTGGTATGAAACACGTCTTTCACCAGGCCGTTATCCTTACGCAAATTAAGCTTGCGCTTGGCACAGGTCATAATCCCTGCCGCATCCTGACCTCTATGCTGCAAAACGGTAAGGCCGTCATATAAGTCCTGATTTACTCCGGACCTGGCTAAGATTCCGATTATCCCGCACATAATACTATTTATCTTTATGGATTAGTCGCTTGACCGTCTCCAGACAGGATAGCGGGTTTTGCAGCTACGGAATCTGTGGGGAAATGAATTTCCTGCTGAATGGCTTCGGGCAAAAATTCCCTAAGATAATTTACCAGCTCCATAAGCTTAGGCACCATTACCGATGATTTGAAAATATCGGTTTGCGGAAAATCGGTAAGGCCGGAAGCTAAAATCAGAATTGAGGCAATTACTACCCCTAAAACTGCACCTAACACCAAACCTAGCACCCGATCAAAACCTCTAGCACCGCCGACTGACACCAGCTGATGCAGTATATTACCCACAAGCGCGCCGACTATCATAACTAGCACGAATATTGCAATGCGCATTATCCATAACCGCACTTCGGCATTAGTTATAAACGACTCTATATAGTGAGTGAATTCACCGGCATACTTATATGCAAGATAGGCAGCCGCTACCCAGGTAATAATGGAAATTAGGGTTTTTACCAAACCGCGCGCTATACCTATAATCATCGTTAAGGCGATTACGCTTATCAGAACCAGGCCAACCCAGTTCAAACCTGCAATAACCGTCCCTGACATAAAATATCCTTAAGAACCGTGAAAGCCGTCAATTGTACAATAAAAAAACAATGTCTGTTGTGCGGGAATTTCTAGGATTTAATTTGCCTTAAGTAATACCACTCATACAGCTTCTTGGCTAAATGCAAAAACCTGGATTTAAACATGAACTTAAATTTTTGACTGCGATACACCAAAACCCCTGAATTTAATGAATCGATTATACAGGCCAACTCGATTTTAAACGTATACCTGTCAGACAGACCATCAATCTGCTGCCTGATGTTTCTAACCGCACAAGCTGCCTGTAAATCAGCCATGTGCGCCTGTTTCGGCTGCCAGTCGGGACCGGGGAAACTGCCGGCATCGCCAGCCACATAAACATTGTCCGTGCCTAGGGCCAGGGTAGTAGCATCCGCTTCAATAAACCCCCCGGGACTTTTTTTAAAACTTGTATTATCCAGCCAGGCCGGGCCGGTAAGCCCCGGAATAAACAAGCTAAGATCGGAATTAAAACTTGTACTTTCACTGACTACGCTATCCTGAGTGAACTCTACAATCTTGCTGCCGAGATAGGTTTTTATATCCAACTTCTGCATTTTTTTTAGTAGTTGTTTTACCGCCTGCTGCCCCATTCTTTTACCGGGTTCGGGCGCCGGAGAAAAAAATACCAACTCGAACTTATCACGCATACCTTGCTTCTTCAGGTAAGTATCCATGCCAAATAAGAACTCAAAAACCGGCCCGCCGCGCATAGCGGAAGGCTCCTTAGGATTACCACTAAATCCAAAGGCAATGCTGCCACTTTTTAATTGCTTAAGCCGCTGTTTAAATTCTTCGGCCGCATCCAAACCGGCGCAAGGAATTATCGTATGCTGATCTATCCCGGGAATTTTTCTGATAAAGCGCCCGGCGGTGGCGATTATAAGAAAGTCATATTTAATCTCAGCATTATCCGTAACAACCTTATTTTCAGAACTATTTACTCCCGTTACGCTGGCTTTAATATATTCAACATCATGTTTTATAAAGAATCTATCAAGCGACAAGCTTAAATCTTCTCGCTTACGCAAACCATAGGGAATCCAGATGGCGCTTGGCAAATATTCAAACACCGCCCTGGGAGCTATGAGTTTTATCCTGGCCTTAATTTTTTGTTTTCTTATTTCGCGCACGGCCGTCAGTGCTGCAAAACCCGCGCCTAAAATTACAATTTCCCGCATTATTTGTTTCCGCTTACCGTCATATTGTCGATTAAAACCGAGCCAGTTTGAATATTGTGCCTTTTATCCACATCAGCGGCAATTGCCAATATATTTTTGTACATTGCCTTCAGATTTCCGGCAACCGTTATCTCGGCTACCGGGTACTGAATCTGGCCATTTTCCAGCCAGAACCCATAGGCGCCCTGTGAATAGTCACCAGTAACACTATTTACCCCATGCCCCATAAGGCCTGTGATATACAAACCGGCGCCCATATTACTTTGTAAATCTTCAAGGCTCAAATCTGATGTTTCAACTATTAAGTTATGCACGCCACCGGCATTGCCGCTGGTAGGCATATTTAATTTACGCCCAGTATAACTGCTTAAAACATAACCTTGCACCACCCCGTTTTCAACCCAGGTAGCGGGTTTAGTCCTTACCCCTTCGGCATCAAAGGCACGGCTGGCAAGCCCTGCCTTAAGATGCGGTTCTTCTATCAAGTTTACAAAATCCGGAAAAATCCTTTGACCTATGCTGTTAGGTAAAAAACTTAAATTTTTATAAAGTGCCGAACCGCTAATGGTATTTAGAAAGTACTTAAACAGACTGCCGGCGATTTCAGCAGAAAAAATTACCGGATAAACCCCGGTTTTCAAATCCCTGGGGTTTAATTTATCCAGAGTTTTTCTGGCTGCCGTCTTGCCGATTATCTCAGGCTTTGCCAGAAATTCAGGATTACGCGCCACTGCATAATGGTAATTTTGCTGCATGTTTTTATCACTGCCGGCAATTACTGAAGCACTCATGCTATAGCGACTGGTATTAAATGCACCAGTAAACCCGTGTGAATTAGCATAAACCAGAGTGGTGCGCGCATTATCCGCTGCCGCTCCTTCACTATTGTGAATTTGCGGGCTGTAATCAAGTGCGGCTTTTTCACACTCCAGGGCTTTAACAAACAGGTCATCCTGTGAAATATCATAAGTAAAATCAAGTTCAAGCTCAGGATAATCAAATGCCAGATTTTTCTTATCCGGCAGGTAAAAATCGGGGTCTTGGGCCGTATGCCTGGCGATGCTGATAGCGGCATCCAAGGCCTTATCCAAAGCCTCGGCGCTAAAATCAGAAGTATTGACACTGGCCTTTTGATGACCAAGATACACCTGAATACTGGCGCCCTGATTTTGAATATGCTCAAAAATTTCCAGCTCCTGCATCCTGGTGTTGAGCGACACCCCCTGTGAGCGACTAAGACTGACTGCCGCCTGGTTTGCGCCTTTTTTGCCGGCTTTTACAATTATGCTTTCAGCAACTTCCTGCAGATATTCTGAGTTTAGAAAATTACTCATGTTTTTGTACCACCTACCACCAGGTCTTTGACCAATATACTGGGCTGACCGACCCCCACCGGCACACTTTGGCCATTTTTACCGCATACCCCAATACCTGGATCTAATTCTAAATCATCACCTACCATTTGTACTCTTTGCATTACCTCGAGACCACTGCCGATTAGAGTTGCATCCTTAACCGGATACTGGATTTTTCCATTTTCCACGTAATAACATTCACTGGTGCTAAATACAAAATTACCTGAGGTTATATCCACCTGACCACCAGAGAAATTTACCGCAAAAATTCCTCTCTTGATTTTCGCTAACATTTCTTCCTGGGTTGCGGTACCGGGCAGCATAAAGGTATTGGTCATGCGCGGCATGGGTAAATAGGCGTAAGATTCTCGCCGGCCGTTACCGGTATAACCAGCCTGCATAAGGTTGGCATTTTGCTTATCCTGCATATAGTTTTTCAAGATACCATTTTCAATTAGTACCGTCCTGGTAGTGGCGTTACCTTCATCATCAACTTCTAAAGAGCCGCGCCGCCCGGGTAAAGTACCGTCATCGACTATAGTACATAATTCACTGGTTACCTTATCACCCATGGCATTGGTAAAAACTGAAGTTTGCTTGCGGTTAAAATCTGCCTCCAGGCCATGTCCTACCGCCTCATGTAATAATACTCCGGGCCAGCCTGGACCTAAAAGCACATCCATGGCGCCCGCCGGGGCCGGTTTGGCCTCGAGATTAGCCAAGGCCTGGCGTACTGCTTCCGCGGCCAAAGCTTCCGGGTTGCGGCCAAGCAGATCTTGCAACGTATAACGCCCGCCGATACTGGCTGACCCCTGCTCTTTCTTACTTTTGGTATTTGCAATTACCGTAACACTCAAACGTACCATTGGTCGCACATCAGCTGCCAAAGTGCCATCACTTGCCAGAACCAGGACCGTCTCATGACTTGCGCTCAGATTGGTGAAAACTTCAGATATTCTAGGATCCTGCTGCCGGGCTTTGGCATCAAGTTTTTGTAAAAGATCGATTTTATCTTCACTGTCAATCGAAGCCAGGGGGTTGGCCGCTGTATAAAGTTCTTTAGATTCCTTTAGACCTGGAATTTTTTTGCGGTATGTTTTGCCGGTCTTTAAGATTGAACCTGCGGCTCGGGCCGAATCCAGCATAGAATTTAAGTCTATGCTGTCACTATAGGCAAATCCGGTTTTATCCGCACTTACTGCACGTATGCCAACTCCTTGATCTATACTGAAGCTTGCGTTTTTAACTTTGGATTCTTCCAAAGCAAAGGACTCATGCTCAATTTTCTGGATATAAATCTCACCAAGGTCGGCAGGATTGTCAGCAAGCACAGCCAGAGGCTTTTCCAGCTCGCTAAGGCTAAGATTTACCGGCTCCAGCAAAGTTGCCGCTGCCAGCTCAAGTTTATCATTCATTACTTGGAATCCCTATCAAATCAGTCTCAGGTGGTTTTTTCTCTAACTTTTGTGGGGTGCCACCCAAATCTTTAACCACCGGCGCAGTCCAGTGGCCGCTAATTTTAAGTTTTTTGCGCGCCGCTTTGTTCACTTTATTGCCAGTTACTTTATCGATAATACTCACCACCCCGCCAACAATCAGTCCCGGCACCACGGCGGCGGCAATCCCTATAAGCGGCAAAGCACTTGATATTTTCGGAGTAACCGTGACATTTAAGTCAAACTGTTGAGATAAAAGATATGTATTCCCAACAAAATCAATATCAACCGCAGTCGATTCCAATCTGGTATTTTTGGTGTTAAGCACTGCATTTTTTATACTAAAGTTGCCACTGATATTTCTAAAATCAAGACCATTTTTGTTAAGAGCCGATAAATCCAGATTAAGCAAATTAATGAGGCCCTTGCCTGATGCTTTGGCATCTACATCCTTAAACTCCCCGTGGCCTACTTTTAATTTACCTTTAGAATTAATACGGGCCAGAGAAAAACTTGCAGGATCTCCCGGCCAGCTGGCAGTTAAATCAATAGCCGTAGCGGCATTGGCAATATTGCCGCTATAGCCAAACATGCGCATGAAGCTTTGTAAGCTTGCCGCTTGCAGGTTAGCATTTAGCAGGCTTTGATTGGCTGCCTTAAGCCATTTGCCGGAACCTTTGATTTTAAATGCGTTTGAGCTGAGACTTAAATCAGAAATATTGGCGCCTTCCCTGGTTGGCACTAAATTAACCTTAAACTGCCCGATACTTTTATTATTAAGTATTACTGACTTTATATTCAGGTTTAGTGGTTTTTCCGGCAGCTTAAAGGTCTTTGCCGTCGGCTGTCCTGAATCTGTGTTGATGGTATAACTATCAAGCACCACTTGAAGCGGAGCATTATTCGCAGGAACCGTAGCCTGGCCGTTAAATCCTGCAGTTTTGAAATTAACCTTAAGCCTGGCTTTAGTAATATCTCCGTTTAGCTTGACTGTTTTATAGGTGGAATCGCCTAATTTAAGACTGTTAACAGTACCTGCCAGCAAAATTTTCTGCTTTGAGTTTTTGGTCTTGGTTTTTTTACCGGCAAGCCATTTATTCCAGCTGTTTATGTTTAAAAACGGCAGATTGCCACTTAATAATATTCCTGTTTTACTTGACTGGACTTTGCCCTTAAAAATTCTTATGCCACCGCGCCAACTAAAATTATCCTTTTTACTCAAAATACCGTGAGCGATGTCTTTAATATTAAAATCGGCTTTTACTTTAGCATCCTTATCCCAGCTAAAATCAAACTTAGACTCCAGTTCCGTATCCTGCTTTTTATTTACGATATTTGGCATAAAAACTGCCAGACCTTTAAGATCTGAGCTTATCTTAGCCTGGCCAGGCTTATCTTTATTAAAGTTAAATTCACCTTGCCAGGCGGTCTTGCCTTTAAGGTCTGGTAGCATAAACTTAGCCCAGGAATTTAACTCTTTAGCATTAACAGTGCCTTCAGCCTTGAGAATTACTGAACCTCCATCCGTGGTAAAGGCAGTGGCGGTTGTAAGCCTGCCGCTAATTTTTTCCTTGCCTAAAAGACCGTGGATTGTTGAGGATTGCACCGAGTCTTCACTAAAATCAACCTTGCCGGCAAGACTGTTAAGTTTAAGTTCAAGCGGCAGGATATTAATTTCAGCTTGCTCAAAGCTTAAGCTGCCTTTTACCTCAGGTCGTATTTTTCCCTCGATGGCCTTTAATGGTAGCTGCACTTTGAGCTTAAGATCTGATTGTCCGTTTATATCAAGTGAGGATAAAAGACCGGAAAAAGTCTTTTTTAGCGGCGTATTTTTTAAAAACCTGTTAAGACTTTGAAACTCTGAAACACTTTTAATATCAAGCTTAAGCTTGGGGCCAGCCGTCGCTTTAAAATCTGGAATCAGCACCTTGGCCGAGTCAAGTTTTAAACCCATACTTGATACGGAGTCAACTTTGCTATGCATAATGTGGCCCGCAAAAGTAAGACGGCCATTTATATCATGCAATTCGGGCCATCCTGCCTGATAGTAAAGAGCACCATCTGCTATATCCATGCTGATCAGGCGTATATTTTGATTATCATCAGCAATAAAAGGTTTTTGGTTGATGTTGCCATGCACTCGAACCTTGCCGTTAGTTACTGTCGCCTTACTAAAGGCTTGATCAAGCCACTTTATTAATTTAGGCTGCATTATCTTAACCGGCAGGTATTCGGAAACTCTTTTTGCTGATATAGCATTAAAATTACCAGCTAACTCCAGAAAAGGTTTATTTTGTCCGCTGACTGAGCGCATACGCAAAGCCATACCGGCATTAGCATCAAAAGTTTGGGCGATAATTTTGTCACTTGACAGCTGCCATTGATTATCGGCCAATAAACTCAAATTAAAAGAACCCTGAACCTTACCCAGAAATAAAGGTTTGCGGAAATAGTTTTTAGGAATATCCAGAACCAGATTATCAGAGGTAAAGGTGGCTTTTATATTTTTGCCCATCACGCTGAGAGTGCCATCTGTAGAGCTTATGCCGGGCAGACTTTCCGTGCGCATAAATCCTAAATTGCTAAAATCCAGTTTGAAATTTAAGCTCTCTGACAGAGCCTGCCCGATATTAACAGCAATTTGCACCCTGTTTATTTTGCCAGCAAGCTGCATCTGATTTAGATTATGTAATACTTTATCCGAGGCGAATAATGGAGCAAATAACCTTACAAGTTTTAAATCAAGATCTTCCAATATCAGATTGAGGCTGTCTTTGGTATACAAGGCGTAAAACTCAAGCGCTACGTCATCAGCCTCTGCGTATCCAGGCAAATTAAGGTTAAACCGGGTTTTGGTAACATCCTGTTTGGTACTAGCAATAAAGCTGCCACTTACGGTATCTATATGTAATTTTTCATCGGTTAATAAATTAGTAAAAGAGGTTTCAATGATGTCAAACTTACCGTAACCGGCATAAACCTTGCCTTGCTGCCATTTGATCTGGCTGTCAAGATTTATAAAGCTTTGATTAACCTGAAAATTCTTATTTGGGGTTAAGCCCATAAAGAGCCCGGCCGGTAAGCGTTTGCCGTGTATATGAGCCCGGCCATCCCAAGAAGAACCTTCAGCCAAATTACCGGACCATTGCATTTTTGCCGCAAAAAATCCCTCATCCGACAAGGAAGAGGTAATATGCATTTTCCGCCCTTTATTCGCTGGAATAATTTTAAGGTCGGCATTTTTAATTTTCCAGTTTTTAAAAAATCTTTCCGAATAAAGATTTAATTCAAGGCCCTGCATATTTATGCGCTTTTGTTTAAACAGCCAACGGTTAAAATTGGACTTGGTCTTTTTTTTCTTAGTCGAAGTCAAAGTTCCCAAAGACACATGACCATCTAAATGGTGGGTAAGCGCGACAAACGGCGATATGAGCTTAATTGAGTTAGTTTCAACACCAAAGTTAAGCGCTGATTTTAACCAATTTATTTTTATTTCGACCTCATCGGCACTCAAAACTGGAACCCTGCTGACTGCATCTTTAACCCTGAGTTTATTCACCCTTAACAAAATGGTATTACCGAGGGTTCCTATGTCCAGTTTGTCAAATTCAACTTCAGCTTCTAACTGTGAAGACGCCAAAGTTTTAAGCCACTCAAGATTATCCTCTAATTTACTGACCCCCAGACGCAGGACAAAGGCAAACAAGGTTACCATTAGCAAAATTGCCGCAACGGTATAAGCCAGATATAAGGTAAGGCCCCAGGATTTAGCAGTTCGCGGCACTTAAATTCAGCCTAAAAACTAAGCGGAATCAGTTGCCCGCCTGAGGCTGCGGCCAACAATGAAATATTGGCTTTTCCCCATAGCAGGTAAGAAGCGACGCTAGACCATAACCACATCATATTTATCCTGAGCGTACAGGGTTTCGGTTTGAAAACGAATTGGCTTTCCGATAAATTCTTCCAATTCAATTAAATATCCTGATTCTTCATCTATCATATGTTCGATAACCGGCTGCGCTGCCAGCACCATAAGCTCTTTTGCATCGAATTGGCGCGAGACTCGGATAATTTCCCTGAATATTTCATAACATACAGTTTCCGGAGTTTTTATTGCACCACGCCCGTCACAAGTTGGACACTCAAAACACAATATATGTTCCAGGCTTTCACGAGTGCGTTTACGGGTCATTTCCACCAGACCCAAATTTGAAACTTCGGATATATTGGTCTTTACACTGTCCGACTGCAAATATTTTTCAAGTGCGCGTAAAACCTGATCCTTATGCTCCTGCTGTTCCATATCGATAAAATCAATAATAATAATTCCGCCGATATTTCTAAGACGCAACTGGCGGACGACAGCCTGTGCCGCCTCAAGATTGGTGGTGAAAATTGTCTGCTCTAAATTTTTCTTGCCAACAAAAGTTCCGGTATTTATATCAATAGTAGTCATAGCTTCGGCCTGATCAATAATAAGATAGCCGCCTGATTTTAAATAAACCTTTTTTGCCAAGGCTTTTTGAATTTCATCATCAACTGAAAACAAATCAAATATCGGCCGATTACCTCGATAATATTCAATTCTTGGGGTAAGCTCCGGCGTATATATATCTGAAAATTCACAGCAGTTGACAAAGGTTAGCTGTGAGTCAATCTTAAGTTTTTCGATCTTAGAATTAAGCATGTCACGAATAATTCTTTTCGCTAGTGGTAAATCCTGATGCAAGATACTACCAGTAGCAGTGTTTGTAATATTTGCGTTAATTCTTTCCCAGGTTTTATGCAGTATTTTCATTTCCCGCACTAAGTCCTCACTTTCGGTTCCCTCAGCGCTAGTGCGGATAATAAAACCACCGCTTAAGGAGTGTTCCTGCTGTGCAAACTTTACAATATCAAACAGACGTTCCCTTTCGGCTTCCTCCTCAATTTTCTGCGAAACCCCAAGACTCTTGGACCCAGGTAAATAAACCAAAAGCCTGGATGGTATTGATAACTGCATGGTAAGGCGGGCGCCTTTGGTGCCAATCGGGTCTTTAGCTACCTGAACAACAACTTCCTGGCCTTCGTTTAGAACCTCACTTATTGAACCTGAATTTACATACGTTTGGTTTATAGTCCCTATCTTGGTGTCGGAAATATGTAAAAAGGCCGTACGCTCAAGACCTATATCTATAAAGGCAGCCTGCATTCCTGGCAGTACTCGTCTTACCCGCCCTTTATATATATTTCCAACCATGCCCCTACAGCTGGAGCGCTCTATCTGCACTTCCTGTACAATGCCGTTCTCTATCAGGGCTACTCTGGTTTCACGCGGGGTTACATTAAGTAGTAGTTCTGAGCCCATAATTACAAATATCTAAAACTTAGTAGATATTTCATGGCCGATGATATGGGTGGCCTTGTAAAAAACTCCAGGCCCGGTAAAGTTGCTCAGCAATAATTACCCGTACCAGATAATGCGGAAAAGTCATTTTGGAAAGGGCACGCTCGGAATTTGCCAGTTTTCGAAATTCCTCAGACAAACCTTCGGCTCCGCCTACTAATAAAGAGACATCCTGCCCTGAGTTCTGCCAGGTTTTTATCTCCTGACTTAATGTTTCGGTGCTCCAGGGTTTGGCATTTACCTGCATGGCAATAATATTGGGGGATTTAAGCCGCTTTAAGATTTTTTTTATTCTGATGCCTTCCTGGATTTTTACAGCATTGGCAGATAAATTTTTACGATATTTTTCCGGCGCCACCTCAATAAGATTTAAGGAAAATTCCGCCGGCAGACGCTTTTGATATTCTAAAAATCCCTGCCTTATCCAGGACGGCATTTTATCCCCGACTGCCACCAGGTTAATCTGCATCACAAACTGCCGGATTGTTCTTTAGTAGTGGACCAAAGTTTTTCCAACTGATAATACTCCCGCACATCTTGGCGCATGATATGTACGACAACTTCACCCAAGTCAACCAGAGACCACTTTGCGTTATCTTTACCTTCGGTGCCTATTATCAAAATATTTTGTTTTTTCAATTCGGTTACGAGATTATCGGTCAGGGCTTTTATCTGCCTGGCGGAGGAACCACTGGCAAATACCATCCAGTCGACTAAATCATTCAATCCACTAGTATCAATATCTATAATCTCCTGGGCTTTGTAGTTATCCAATAACTCAACCACCAGATTTTTTAATTCTTGTGCTTTCAAGACTTGCTAACTGCCATTTGAATAAAGTCGCATAGCACTAATGTAGGTCAAAACTGCATCCGGTACAAGATATTTAGGTGATTTATCCTGCTGGATAATTTCTCGCACCTGACTTGAAGCAATATTTATTCTGCCTGTAGATAAAAAATATAAACCGCCATGTTTACTTGACTTTATCCCTATAAGATTTTCTATCAGGCTTTGTTTTATCAGAGCTTGTAATTCTGTATTTAAAAACTTTTTATCGGACTTTCGTGGCAGGACTATGATATTACAGTATTTTATTATCTCCCGGTATTTATGCCATTTATTAAAATCCAGAAAGGAATCGCCGCCAATTAACAGATATAAATTGGCCTCAGGAAATTTTTCCCTGAAATATCTTACCGTATCTAAAGTGTAGGGTTTATCAACATTTTTAAGCTCACGCTTGCTAACTTTGGCCCAAGTTTCCTTTTTAAGCGCAAGTTTTAACATTTTCAGACGGTGTTTTACCTCAATATCAGGCTCATCCTTATGCACCGGTTTAAAAGCCGGGACCAAGTAAGTCTTATCAAGATCCAAAACCTCATGTGCTGCAAAGGCCAACCGCAGATGGCCCAAATGCACCGGATTAAAAGTACCACCAAAAATGCCTATGCGCATGCTTTTGATTTATTTAAAATCCGCCACCGGCCCAACTAAATTATCTTTACCGGCAAAAAATCTGTCCAGATCCCGGCTGCGGGTAATATCGTACAGCTCATATTTACGGTTAAGTTTTGCCCCACCATCCCGTAGCAATGGCTGCCATTTAAAACTACCTTCTTTATCAGTGCGAAATGGTGACAGATAATCAAATGGAATTGTTATATATATTCCTTTGTCAAAACTGCCCTCACCGAAATCTGCGCTTGAAATATCGGTTTTAGTGGCAAAAAAGCCGGCAGTTACACCGTTTTTAAACTGACGAGAAATATCCAGGCTTAAACCGATATCTTTGGCCAGATAACGGCCGACACTGGTCATAATCAGCACATTCTTTTTCTTCCAATGATAATAAGCCGTCATATGCCCGGTAAGTGTTTCATAGTCCCTAAAGCCAAAGCGTCTTTCAAATTCTCTTAGTTTTACATGATTAATATCAAACCCCAGAGCCAGATTGCTGCCATGCGGCCTATATAAAACCTCAGCCCCCACCCCGCCGTACATCATTTCCATCAGGCCGGCATACGCCATGGCAAACCAGTTTTTATTAAGGCGTTTGGTATAGGTAAGCTGTAAATTCTCAATCCAGGAAGTGGAGCCCTTGACATAATCCCTGATATGAGTTCTAACTCTTGGCACTGTATCCCCGGTACCGGCTGGCGCGTCATATACAAACTTATCATAGTTATCAAATAAACCAAAATTAACCTGGCCTGAAATTTCAAAAGAAGGGCTAAATCTGTAACTTGCGCTTAAACTGGCCATGGCCTGATACAAGATAGCCGCATCCGGTCCACCGTAATTTATTCTTAAGTCCGGCAGTAGCGAATAGCTAAACTTACTGACAGGGGCTTTATATACCAAAGGATCATATTTAGTATAAGCCTCAAACTGTTCGGTATTGTATATAAGGCGTTCCGGCTTAATAAGCCCGGCAGTAGCCGAGGTAAAATAATCTCTTCTTACCGCAATCTCATTTATAGACAAGCCCTGTTTGCGCTCCACAAAATTAAAAATAAGAATATTTGCCGGCAGACGATTGCTTAAAATTCTGCTGGCAAGTCCAACTAACTCCGCATGATGATAGGATTTGGAGTATTCGGCATAAATTGTTATTTCTTTAGAACCCAGAGTGATTCTCTCCACCTCCATGCCAGCGGTTTTAAGCTCGTTTACTATTGGTCCCCAATTAGATGGCGGGGCAGATGGCACCAGGGCCGGATTTATTACCGCCTGATGTCTTATATCATATTTATTGGTGCTTTTAAGTTCTTTAAGATTATTGCTCCAGCTAAGCCCGAAGACAACCTCATCTCCTCGCTCATAACCTAATGTAAGGTCAACATTTTTACTCAAACGATACACCAGTCCGAAGTTCCACGGAGTATCGGCCTTGGCGACAGGGGCATTTCTTGGCTCGTTACTATAATCATTGGAATCGTATTCCAGCTTAAATCTTAACGGGTTATGTGGAGTTTGATATTCGACTCCGCCAAAAAAGGCAATCGGGCCACGAAAATAGTTTATGGTATTAAACTCGCCGGAACTTGAAGCATCACGCCTGGTTTTAAAACTATTTGATATAAAGCCAAATGGGTTGCTGGCATGATTACGAGTCCCCATATAACCCCAGCCTAAACCCAGGGTAAAATCAAACGGACCAAAACGCTTGCTGGCTGCTATATATTCGCTGGAAAATAAACCGGTACCGGCCAAATCGCGCAGACCAACTGCCAGCTCCGGCACATAATGGGATTCCTCAAGAATCCTGAATTTAACATCTATGGACTTATCAAGATATGATGAATCTGAAATTGTCCCTGTGGCATCAAACGGAACCCCTGATACCGAGGTATATCTAATGGTTGCCTCCATCCAGGGGAACGGTTGGAAAGTGGCAGCATATCTAGAATAAGGGCTGGTGCGGTTAGCCGTAAGTCCCAAAGTTCCCTCCGGGGCCATTCTGGCGGTTGGCATCTGCAATAAACCAATGCCACCAAAATCAGAATATGAAGGACCTAAAGCCTTTTCCTTGTAGGCCACGCTGTTGCCCGGAAAAATAAATAAAAGGCTTAAGAGGAATACTGTTTTACTGCGGTTCATGGCGCCAAATTTAAGGCATTAATATTCTGGGTAGCGAGAAATTCGGCCATTTGTCGGTTAAAGCCTTGGGTTCCCCGAAAAGCTTTATCAATAAACGGAATAAAAATAATTGAGCCAGGGGCTGCAACTTTTTCAAGCTGGCGGTTCCACAGGCCTACTCCTATTTTTTCCACAGTGCCGTCCGGCTGTGCCAACCAGACCCAGTCCGTATCAGCAAATTGACGTTTGATTGTCCGTGCGATATTGACCACACTTTTATTTTTAAAATCATAATGTCCTGGCTTTTTAACCGCACCTAACACATATATTCCTCCGGGCCTTGCGGGAATAAAAATTTGATCAAAATTCTTTAAAGGTATATTTTTAGCAAGATTTATACTCAAAATTGCAGGATTAAATTCTGCCACCAGTCTGCCGGTCGGAGTAAGGGAGTTTAGTTTTGCTAAAAGTCTATCAATATTTTTGCTAAAACCCGGCCTGTTACGGACAGCACTATTATTCTTTACTATCTGTAAATCAAATAAGAGACCGATTTTAAGCTCAGTCTGCTCCTTGACAAGCTCCGGGCGCATCAGCATGCCCCCTAAAAAATAGGATTTACCTGTTAGCCCGCCTGCTACTAAAGCATCGCTCATGCGTACAGTGCCGTTAAGCTCATGTGTCCCTGGGTTGGCGACCGTGCCTGCCAGATTAATCTCTAGCCCCATACCAACTGGTGCCGATACCATGCACAGAATAAAAATTAAACCACGTATCATAAAACTTCCGTTTTTGCCGCAGGCCCTAAAACCTGCGGTGTCTGTGGCGCAGCGGGTAATACATTCGAACTAAAATGCACCTGTTCCAAAACAATCGGTTTAGCATGCGGCGCATAATACTGTTTACTTTTCCAGACTTTCAATGTATTGGGATCCAGCCAGTAAACATTAGTGTGCTTTTGATTAAAGTTTTTAAAAATCACGGTTTCATAAACTTTCAATAAGTTTTTCTTGAAACCTAAAACACTGATATTTTGCCGGCCAGAAACGATAAATTTTGATTTTGCCTCAATATCGTAAAAATACTTAGGCATATAGTCCAACTTGCGGGTTAGCCCAGCTCCGTTTAAATTTTTAACCAATCCCAGAGGATCAGGACTTGAAAAACTGGTTCTTCTAAGTTCAACTTCAGTTCCGGTAAGTTGTACTACCCTGCCATTTCTAGTTGCCAGAGTGGCGCCTATGCCTTGCCAAAATATTACGTCGCCACTTTGGAGCCTTTTCTCCAAAATAGCCTTTTGTTTGCCTAATTTTGCCTGAATTATGCTATCACCGTGAATCTTTACCTGTTCAGGATTTAACAGATTCCCCCTTACTCCAAAAATAGCATTTTTCACCGCAGATGTGGTCGTGTTCGAACCGCAGGCAACCATTAAACCGGATAGCCCTATAATCATGGCCCGCCCAAGCAAGCGACCAACTTTAGATATAAATTTACCCATGTATAAATGTATAAAAACCCTGCAAATCCCTAATATCATTTGCAGGGTTAATTAAAATCCACTCCCGGTTACAAAGAGCCCAGTGCCAGTTATTTCAACGTTTTAAAACCCTAAATTACCGGGCTATTCAACCGGTTAGTTTTCTTCAGGTTTACCTAAGCGGTCTATATCATCCGCCTGCAGACCGTTTTTGCCCTCGACCGTAGTAAACTCCACCTTTTCACCTTCAAGCAGGGTTTTAAAACCATCGCCACGAATTTGTCTAAAATGAGCAAAGACATCTTCATCTCTGGATTCGGTTTCAATAAATCCATAACCTTTCTTATTATTGAACCACTTAACAATACCAACTTCTCTTTCAGCCACCTCTTAATCCCCTTTGATTTAATTATGGATTTATATTATACATAAATATCCTGATTTCTTGCATAATCTTATTTTAGCTGAGACCTTTGCATAACTCCCCCTCCAAATATGGACAAATGTTAAAATTACCCGCAAGTTAACCAAAGTGTAGGAACAATATGTCCTGGAAGAATCAATCCCAATATAGCTTAGCTGATGCCCTGTTA
>Ga0209790_1000014_pt1 | contig 32582 bp, 30 predicted proteins | sample WorMetG1aBELIZE2_FD_187420 | JGI IMG/M metagenome (GOLD analysis project Ga0209790, IMG submission 187420) | Marine gutless worms symbiont microbial communities from Max Planck institute for Marine Microbiology, Germany - Inanidrilus... ... | reverse complement strand
CATATGAGCATTATCCACAAGTCCACGGGCGACGGAAATCTCTATCTTGCAGTCAAGCCGGTGGACCCTGTGGAGAATGCGAATGGGAAACAAATTTACGATGACACAGAATTATGAACGCCCTCGGACTATTGCTTGAGGCGTTCTTATATGAAGAGCAGACCAAACGCGGTATTGCCCTTAATCACTTTGCCGAGCTTAATGATATTGCCGACCACTGCACCATCTGTCATCGCTGCCTCAAGCCCTGTCCGGTAAATATTGATTTTGGTGATGTAACTGTACTAGTTAGAAAAATTCTTAAATCCCACAATAAACGCAAGTTAAACCCGGGCACTGCAGCCGCTATGTTGTTTCTGAATCTTAATGACAACACTGCAATAAATCTGATGCGCAAACTCATGGTAAGTTTCTCTTATCCGGCGCAACGATACTTAAGCAGGCTTTTTAGTTTTAAAAAATCCTTGCCGCACACCACTGGCCAAAGCCCGGTTAAGCAGCAAATTGTAAGTTTTCTAAAAAACCCTATGCCCAAGGATATGCCGCCCAGATCTTTGCGCGCCATGCTTAAGATTGAAAACCAGGATAGCATTCCACTAATCATGAATCCTGCAACTACAGATGAAAATTCCGAGGCTGTGTTTTATTTTCCAGGTTGTGGTTCCGAACGCCTATTCAGTCAGGTTGGTTTAAGTGTCCTAAAGTGGTTACATCATTTAAATGTCATGACTGCTTTGCCGCCTGGTTATATTTGTTGCGGTTACCCACAGCGTGCCACAGGTGATGCAGGGCGTGCCAAAAAGATAATTACTGACAATATTGTGCTGCTGCATAGAATGGCCAAGGCACTTAAATTCCTTAATATAACTAAAATCATAGTCTCATGCGGCACCTGTCTTGATCAGCTTTTGGAATACGAACTACATAAACTTTTCCCCAAAGCCGAGATTATGGATATACATGAATATTTGTATGAAAAGGGAGTACAAGTTGATATTAAAGATGGTAATTACCTGCTGCATGATCCTTGTCATAGCCCGGATAAAAAATATGATCCGGTGCAAATGACATCTGATCTTTTGAATTCTGAAACTATATTGTCTGACAGATGTTGCGGAGAATCCGGCACTTTTGCCGTCTCTCGGGCCGATATATCAACACAGGTAAAATTCAGAAAATTAGAAGAGATAGAAAAAAACAAGCGCAACCTGGCAGCAAAAAAAATACTAACCACCTGCCCTTCCTGCCTGCAAGGCTTATTAAGAGCCGAAGCCGAAACTAAACTTAAAGCCGATTATATTATTCATGAAATGACCAAGCAGCAATTCGGAACAAATTGGCAAGCGGAATTTATCGCAAGCTTAAATCCGCAAACAGTGGAAAATATTTTACTCTGAAGCAAAAAACATTTTAGTTAAAAAAATTATGCTACAATCATGCAGGTTTAATTGCGATATTAGCTGAAATATTATTATGAAAAGACTTATCAAATCTCTATTTCTAACAACAGTGGTTTTGCTATTTACAACCGCATGTTCTGTTATGCAAAACAAATCGGAAACTAAAGTTACCCCAGCGAGCAGCAGCGTGGTGCCTAAATCTAGCGCTGGAAAATCTTTTTTCACCCGCTCCATGTATGAATCAGTAGCTGATAACGCAGATACTTTACAGCTTTATGTATCAGATGACATTAAATTCACTAAAAACTCAATCATCCCGCCTTCTGTTTCGATTAATAGGGGTAAATTAGTGGAAAAATCAGGTGAGACCGAGACTGAAATATTCATCAAAGCCAACACTCCGGTAATTGTAAATAAAGGAGGATCTTCTCCTGAGATGTTGGTTATAAACACCGGCAACAAAATACTTAACTTTGCTAACTTTGGAGTTCTGGAAAACGGCAAGCGCATTGACGGTTATCCAAATAGTGCTGGTGGGATTTATCTGCCCGAGGCATGCAATAATAAATCTAAAACTCAGGAAATTGACGGAATTACCTATAATATCAGCACCAGATGCAGCTCTGCCTTGTTGGTTGATGCCAAACATATTTACAATAAAGAACATAAACAGATAAAAGCTAAAGGCAAACGCTACAATAAAACCAGCAAAAAAGCCAATAAAGGCAAGTAATATATAGTTAAATCTATTACTGCTGCTTGTTACAAAACATGAAACCCGGCCCGTAGAACTGTTGACATAAGGTGTTATAAATATATAATTATCGCCTTTTCAGGATCCACTAGGAGAGACTTTTGGCAAATTCGCCCCAGGCTCAAAAAAGAGCAAGACAAACAGCTAAGCGCCGTGAACATAACAAAGCGCGCAGCTCTATGATGCGTACTGCAATTAAAAATGTGGTATATGCCATAGAAAGTAAAGATAAGGACGCTGCAATTAGTGCCTATAAGAAAATGGTGCCAGCTATTGATAATGCTGCGAAAAATGGCCTAATTCATCGCAATAAGGCCGCCAGGCATAAAAGTCGGTTAAACTCGCACATTAAAGCAATGTAGGATTAAATATTGTTGCATTAAAAAACCGGCATTTGCCGGTTTTTTAATTTATGCGTTAAACACAGTACAAATACATTTACTTAAACTAGGTTTTTATTTTGGATTTATAAATGACAGACAACATTATGCCCACTTATAGCAGATTGCCAATAGGTTTTGTTAAAGGCAATGGCTCATGGTTAACAGACGATAAGGGTGATAAATATCTGGACTGTTTAAGTGGAATTGCGGTTTGCGGAGTTGGTCATGCCAATAAAAAGGTAGCACAGGCTATAGCCGACCAGGCGAATAAACTTGTCCATACCTCTAATCTATATCAAGTACCGATTCAAGAACAATTAGCCGATAAGCTCTGCGCTTTATCTGGAATGGATAATGTGTTTTTTGCCAACTCGGGAGCCGAAGCCAATGAAGCGGCAATAAAAATTGCCCGCAAATATGCACATGACAATAATATTGATAAACCGGCTATTATCGTTAGCGAAAACAGCTTTCACGGTAGAACTTTAGCAACCTTATCCGCAACCGGTAATCGTAAAATCCAAGCTGGTTTTGAGCCGCTGGTAAGTGGTTTTATCCGGGTGGCGTATAATGATGTCGAAGCAGTTAAAAAAGCTATTTCTGCCAACAAAAATATTGTTGCAATTTTAGTGGAACCGGTACAGGGCGAAGGAGGGGTAAATATACCAAAGCCACAGTATTTAAATGATCTTAGAGAAATATGTGATCAAAACCGACTTTTATTAATGCTGGATGAAATCCAAACCGGAATGGGCCGAACCGGTAAAATGTTTGCTTTTGAGCATAATAACATCAAGCCCGACGTATTTACTTTAGCTAAATCTATGGCAAACGGAGTACCTATCGGCGCCTGTCTGGCCCGCGGCGAGGCCGCCAAGGTATTAAAGGCCGGTAACCATGGCTCAACTTTTGGCGGCAATCCTTTAGCCTGCCGAGCTGCGCTTGCAACCATAGAGGAAATCGAGAACAATAACCTGGATATTAAGGCCAAAGCCGCAGGTCTTAATTTACTTAATGGCTTTAAAGATAAATTGGCCGGTCAAAGTAAAATTAGTGATATTCGCGGCTTGGGACTAATGTTAGGAATTGAATTCAAAGAAGACTGTCCGAATTTAGTTAGCAAAGCCCTGGAACATAAACTTCTGATAAATGTTACTGCCTCCAAGGTGGTGCGTTTATTGCCGCCTTTAACTATAACCGAAGACGAACAGAATTTAATGTTAGAGAAATTAACATCAATAATTCTTGCGTACATTGGAAACTGATATGCCAAGACATTTTACAAGCCTTAATGATTTAGCTAAAAATGAGCTTGAGGCTATAACTCAAAGAGCAATAGAGCTCAAGGCCATGCATAAAAAAGGTGAAATTTATGAGCCTTTTAAAAACAAGACCCTGGGGATGATCTTTGAAAAATCTTCTACCAGAACCAGGGTTTCATTTGAAACCGGTATGACTCAATTTGGCGGCAATAGCATATTTTTATCACCGCGTGATACCCAGCTCGGACGTGGCGAACCGATTGAAGATTCAGCGCGAGTCTTGTCTTCGATGGTCGATTTAATAATGATCCGCACATATTCGCACCAAGACCTGGTTAAATTTGCCAGCTATTCCAGGGTGCCGGTAATTAACGCCTTGACTGACTTTAATCACCCTTGTCAACTTTTGGCTGATATACAAACCTTTGTGGAACATAAAGGCGATATAAGCGGTAAAACCGTAGCCTGGATCGGCGATGGTAACAATATGTGTCATTCCTGGATGAATGCCTCCAGGATTTTAGGTTTCAATCTTAGTATCGCTGTACCCGAAGGTTACGAACCTGACCACTCACTGTCGCATAAAAATATCAATTTCTTTAAAACCGCACATGATGCGGCAACTAACGCTGATTTGGTGGTAACCGATGTCTGGGCCAGCATGGGCCAAGAAGAGGAATCGAAAAAGCGCAAACAGGCATTTGCTGATTATCAGGTTAATATTGAGATTATGCAGCATGCAGAAAAAGACGCGATTTTTATGCATTGTCTGCCAGCACACCGAGGAGAGGAAGTAAGCGCCGAGGTAATAGACGGCCCACAATCTGTGGTATGGGATGAGGCCGAAAACCGCCTGCACGCACAAAAAGCTTTGATGGAATTTTTGTTGTTAAAAAGTTAAGAGATATGAGTGAAGCAAAAACTGTAAGGGAAATAAGAGTAAACCCGGTAATTCCGGCAGAATCAGTATTGGTTGCCACTGCCAGAGGCATGCGCCCTAAAGAAGAAGAAAAAATTCTAGAACATGACAAGAGCCCTCATAAAGATAACTGCCCTTTTTGTATAGGTAATGAAGATAAAACCCCGCCTTCTATTTATAGCTGGCCAGAAACCGGCAACTGGAAAATTCGCATAGTGGAAAATCTTTATCCGGTACTCGGCAAACCTGACTCCGACACAAATTCCAATAATCTTAACTTTGGCCTGCAGCAGGCTATCGAAGGCTATGGGCATCACGAAGTAGTAATTGACAATGCTAATCATGGTATTGGCATCCATGAGATGGATAATGAGCATTTGGCACGGATTTTTATTACTTACCGCAACCGGATGCGTAAGCTATATAAAAACCAAAAAATTCAATATGTTCTGGTGTTTAAAAATTTCGGGCCGGCGGCCGGAGCCAGCATTAAACATACGCATAGTCAAATTATTGCTATGCCGGTAGTTCCGCAAAATATCCATGATGAGGTAGAGAACAGCATCAAGCATTTCAAAAAACATGGCCGCTGCATATTTTGCGGCCTGATTGATGAAGCACTAACTTTTGAAACTACTATTTATGACCGGGAGTCCGGCAAGATTAAGCGTAAAATAAATGTCGGGCAGTTTGCTATTGACCGTACCGAACACTTTATTGCAATCAAACCTTTTGCCAGCAGGTTTGAATGGGAAGTACATATCTTGCCAATCGAACACTCAAATGATTACACTAAAACCTCCAAGAAAATACTAAAAGATTTAGCCAGGATTATGCGTCGCACTATGCAAAGGTTAGATGCGGTTATTGGCGGCGTGCAGTATAACTATTTTTTACATTCTGTTCCGGGCAGGGAAAAAAGACCGGAGGCCGAGCACGGCTTTCATTGGCATCTGGAGATAGTTCCTAGAACCAGCATCCCCACCGGCTTTGAATTAGGTTCAGGACTTTTTGTTAATACCATATGCCCTGAGCATGCCGCGCAAAGCTTAAGAGAAGTGAAACTAAACCCAGAGAAGCAAAAGGAGGCTGTAAATGAGTGAAAAGGTGGAAACAGGCAAGAAAGTTCCTGACTTTAAACTGAATGCTACCGGCGATAAAATTATTAGGCTTAGTAAGATAAAAAATAAAAATATTATTTTATATTTCTACCCTAAGGATAATACTCCGGGCTGCACTACTGAAGGCAAAGATTTTAATGCGCTTTTTAACAAATTTTCTAAAGCTGATACTGTTATATTGGGGGTTTCGCGCGATAGTATAAAAACCCATGAAAACTTCAAGGCCAAGCATGGATTTAAATTTGATTTACTTAGTGATACTGAAGAAAAGCTATGTAAATTATTCGATGTAATAAAACTTAAAAAACTTTATGGCCGTGAATACCTCGGGATTGAAAGAAGCACATTTTTACTCGATAAAAATCATAAGCTAATCCATGAGTGGCGCAAGGTCAAAGTTAAAGATCATGCCCAGGAAGTTTTACAAAAAGTTTTAGAGCTGAATGAATAAAAACTTCAAAGCATGAACATTCAAATCAGCAAAAACCCGCAAGAGCAGGAAAATACTTTTGCCTTATTTAATTTGGGATTCAGGGTGTTTTTTCTGGCTGCTGCAATTTTTTCTATCATTGCCATAAGTTTATGGGGCGTGATGTATGTCATGCGATTAATCCCTGAAGGTCACAGCATTCCTAATATTTATTGGCACGCACATGAGATGATTTACGGTTACAGCATGGCGGCGGTCGCAGGTTTTCTCTTAACTGCAGTAAAAAACTGGACCGGGGTTCAGACCATAAACGGCAAACTATTGTTTTTACTTTTTCTTATGTGGGCCCTGGCGCGAATCTTATTTTTACCTGGTATTGAGCAGATTTTGTTAGCCAGTATCTTTGATACATTGTTTGGTTTTTTCTTTTTAATCGCTATAAGTCAACCTGTGATAAAAGTCAAACAATGGACTCAAATCGGAATATTATCCAAGATATTGCTGCTAGTTATTTTCAACCTGGTATTTTACCTGGCAGCCCTTGGCTTGCTGCCCGAAATTATATTGACAACTCTTTACGGCGGCTTATATCTTGTCATAAGCCTGGTAATGCTCATGGCTCGGCGGGTAATGCCGTTTTTTATCGAACGCGGTGTTGGTTACGAAGTTAAATTATTTAACTCTAAATGGCTGGATAATTTGAACCTTGTATTATTCACAGCCTTTTTTATCGCGGATATATTTTTCCAAAGCAAGATGTATGCTGCTTATTTTTCCCTTGGTATATTTATAATTAACGTTATAAGGCTTGTTGGCTGGCATACTAAAGGTATATGGAAAAAGCCCCTGCTCTGGAGTTTATATCTAGCCTATGGTTTTATTGCTTTAGGTTTTTTGCTATTCGCCGGCAGTTATTTTTTAAATATCCCTAAGTCCTTAGCCATACACGCCCTGGCCTTTGGCGGCATAGGCTTAATTACTATTTCCATGATGTCCAGGGTTTCTTTGGGTCATACCGGAAGAGATATTAACCGGCCATCTAAATCCTTAAGCTATGCTTTTTTCATGTTAATTGCCGGGTCAGTTATAAGAGTCATATTACCGTTGTTTGATGGTCAGTACTATGTACTTTACATAGGTTTATCTACGTTACTATGGCTAACTGCATTTATTATATTCACAGTCAATTACCTGCCGATTCTCATCCGTCCTAGAATTGATGGACAGCCCGGATAAAAAATCGTGCGTATATTTATAATATCCGCCATACTTTTTATATTATTTTTATTAAAAACTTCATTAGCCCAGGAGTTAAACGTTGCCGCGGCTAGCAACTTTAAACTGCCGCTTAGCATTCTCGCCGATAAGTTTAGCCAAAACACCAAGCATAAAATAAACCTGATTTTCGGCGCTACCGGCAAGCACTATGCCCAGATAAAAAACGGCGCGCCATATGATATTTTTTTTGCCGCAGACAGCCTTAGACCTAAGCTATTGGAAACCGAAGGCACAGCGCTTGCCGGCAGCCGTTTTACTTATGCCCTCGGCAAACTTGCGCTTTGGAGTCCAGAAGTGAATTATGTGGATAATGAGGGCAGAATTCTTGCAAGTAGCAATTTCAAGCGCCTGGCGCTTGCCAACCCCACACTTGCGCCCTATGGCAAGGCTGCTCAACAAACCCTTATAGAATTGGGACTATGGGACAGGCTTAAAACAAAAATAGTACGGGGAGAGAATATCGGCCAAACTTTTCAGTTTGTAAAAAGTGCCAGTGCTAAATTAGGCTTTATTGCCTATTCACAGATTTCAAACCCGGATAATAACCTGCAAGGCTCTTTTTGGCTGGTGCCGCAGAAATTGTATCAGCCTATAGAGCAACAGGCGGTTATTTTAACTGACAGTCAAGCAGCGCAAGATTTTATAAAATTCATAAAATCAAAACAGGCATTGCAGATAATCCATTCTTACGGGTACGATACAAGTCATGCTAAATGAAGCTGATTTAAGTGCACTGGCAATAACTTTAAAACTTGCAGCAGCGGCCACTTTGATTCTTATAGTTATCGGCGCCCCGCTTGCCTGGTGGCTGGCTAACAGCCGCTGGCGTTATAAATTCATTATTGAGGCGCTGATTGCCCTGCCCTTAGTTTTGCCGCCGACTGTACTTGGATTTTACCTGCTTATTGCGCTTGGACCCAAGGGGCCGGCAGGCGGTCTTTTAGAGGCTTTGGGTGGGAGTTCACTGGCTTTTACTTTTACCGGACTTGTAATAGGCTCAGTAATTTATTCCATGCCGTTTGTGGTTCAGCCTCTACAAAATTCATTTTCCGCAATAGGTCGTCGCCCGTTAGAAGTAGCGGCAACTTTACGCGCCACACCGCTAGACAGATTTTTAAGCGTTGTGCTGCCGCTGGCCCGTCCTGGTTTTTTAACCGCAATAGTTCTGGGATTTGCTCATACGATTGGTGAATTTGGAGTGGTTTTGATGATTGGCGGCAGCATCCCGGGAGAAACCAGGGTTTTATCTATTGCAATTTATGAGCATGTGGAAAGTCTGGAATATATAAAAGCTCATATATTGGCTGGTGGCTTATTAGCTTTCTCATTCCTGTTGCTGCTTTTAATTTACGCTTTTAACCACCGTTTACGGATTTTTAATAATTGATTAAAGCCAAATTTCACATAAGAAAGGGTGAATTCCTAATGGATGCTAATCTTAATATTCCAGATAAAGGAATTACCGCGGTCCTCGGCCCTTCCGGCTGCGGCAAAACTACGCTGCTTAGAGCACTTGCCGGGCTTGACCAATACCCGGGCGGCAAGCTTAAAGTAGCAGGCAGAATCTGGCAGGATGCGGCAAACTTTACCCCGCCACACCTGCGGCCTGTAGGTTATGTTTTTCAGGAGGCCAGTTTATTTCAACATTTAACCGTTAAAAAAAACCTGGAATATGGCCTGAAGCGCACGCCTAAGGAAAACCGTAAAATTTCCTTGGAAACCGCGATAGAACTATTAAATTTGGCAAATCTATTAGAGCGCAAACCCGATACTTTATCCGGCGGGGAAAGACAAAGAGTTGCAATAGCCAGGGCTTTGGCGGTAAGCCCTGAATTACTGCTGATGGATGAGCCGCTGGCGGCCCTGGACAGGGAACGCAAGCTGGAAATAATGCCCTATCTGGAAATCCTTAACCGCAAACTTGATATTCCAATAGTATATGTAAGCCATGCCACCGATGAGGTGGCACGGCTGGCTGATAATGTAGTGCTTATGCAGCAAGGAAAAATAACAGCCTACGGCAAGGTGCAGGAAATGTTCACTCGCCTGGATCTGCCATTGGCTCACAAAGATGATGCCGGTTCAATCATTAAGGCTCTGGTAAGCGCCCATGATGAGGATTATAAATTAACCTATCTTAAGTTTGCCGGCGGCACAATTACCATTAGCCATAAAGACTTGCCCATAGGTTCAAAGGTACGCCTGCGCCTGGCGGCAAAAGACATAAGCCTGACATTAAACAAACAGAAAAACACTAGTATTTTAAATATCTTCCAGGCTATTATTGATAAGTTAGCTGAAGAAGGGAAATCACAGGTTACGGTGCGCCTGTTAGCGGGTGATATACCTATAATCAGTCGTATTACCAAAAAGTCAGCCAAACTGCTTGAGCTCAAACCAGGAAAAGAAGTATTTATCCAGGTCAAAAGTGTAGCCCTTTTAAGTTAGCCGTTTATAATTGAACGAAGCTGCAATAAAGCGTTTATTTTTTGCCCTGTGGCCTGATGATGCCTTAAAACGCAAAATCAAGTCAACACTTAAACATACACCCATACTGCCGGAAAACAGCAGATTAGTACCGGCGTACAATCTGCATCTTACCCTGCATTTTCTGGGAAATGTGCCGCTTGCCAAAATTGACTGTTTTAAAACCGCGGCCGCCAATATACCTACCGCTAAGTTTTCTCTTAACCTTAACCATATCGGCTGTTTTAACAAAGTTAAGGTTTTATGGCTCGGGGTAAAAAAATCTCCACCTGAGCTTATAGAATTACACAAAAAACTCGGAAAGAGCCTTAGTGCCTGTGGTTATGCGCCGGAAGCAAGAACCTTTAAGCCGCACATAACCCTGGCTCGTAAGGTTAAGGTGCTTAAGGAAAAAACTAAGATCAAACCATTAATATGGCAAGTGAACAGATTTGCTCTTATTGAATCTATAGCTTCGGACAGAGGTGTTTTGTATAAACCGCTTAAAGTTTATTCTCTATAATAAAAAATCCCGCCTAAGCGGGATTTTCTTTAATATCAATATGTTATTGTGATAGCAGCAAAAATTACTGCAAATGACCCTGTCTTTATTCTTGCAAAAAGCTCAGCAAAAACTGCACTATATACCAGAACATCAGGGCAATGCCGGCAAATAAGGCTAAAGAAGCAGCCACATGCTGTTCAGTATGATATTCGTGAATAATATTGGAAGTGGTATAAAGAATTGAGGCGCCGGCAAAGATAATCATTGCCCCGCTAAATACCGCGCCCAGACTAAAGCCAAAAGCGATACTTGCGATAATTATACCAAGAGCCACTATGCCGCCGATAGCAAGTGCCGGGGCCAAAAAGGAAAAATTCTTTTTAGTGGAAAAAGCGGTATAACTAATTCCTGCCACTAATGCCGCTGTAATTAATGCCGCATGCTGTAATACGTCAGGAGCTTTGGCCTGAGCTATGTATATTAGCGGCATAAAAATTATTGCTTCTGCCAGAATAAAAAGTCCCAGACCTGCATACTGTAAAGAACGCGACATGCCGGAGTGCGCCCATCTATCAGCTACATAACCTACTCCCATAAATACCGCCAGCACAATCAGCCACGACCACTTACTGCCGGCTAAAACCTGCATAAAGCTCTCGGCTATTCCTGAACGGAGGAGCATGGCTTCCACCAGGGCAAATATCGCGATAGCCGCCGCCGTATGCAAATAAGTGTTTTTTATAAAACGTGATCTAGCGCTCTCACTGGCGTGAGCAACAATCTCACCCGATGCAACACCAAGCTGACTCATGTATTATCTCCTTTGGTTTTAATTAAGATACTTGGATTATGCAGACTGTAGCATTAAAAATCAATGTCCAATTTATTGAGTACGCATAAAAAATACACAACATCTTTAATCTAGGTTTTCTATAATCGTTAAGAAACATAGCATCAAACCCGGATAAATTATTTGGAAACTTTTATGAAATATAACATAGTCAAAAGAGTATTTTCCTTTTTAATATTATTTTTCATTTTCAACAGCTTAGCTTTCAGTGACGAAGCGGATGACATACTAACAACCTATGGCGCGAATGAATACCCTGCCTGGGTGGCGGATGCAACTATTAAACATAAGCTAACAGTCAAAGAAATAGAACTTTACCGGAAAAATGCCAATTTTTTTGCCAATAAACAAAAAACCGGGCTTGCCAGGAATTTAATCTCTATTGTTATCGCTAACTCGACTGCAAAATTCGCTGATTGGCATTTATTGATTCAACAAGGCCTAAACAGCCAATATCAGGACGTATTACTTAAAGCCTTAAACGAAGCGGCCTATGCTCACAATAATGTAGCTGATTCTGCCAGGGAAAAATCTACAATACTGTTTTTGGCAGGAGATATTCTGCAGCGCCAGGGCAAGCTAAACACCACCAGCATTATTTGGCAAAAAGCTCTAAGTCTTAATAAAAACCACACTTATCAGGAAAAGCTTAACGCATTGGAAAAAACCAGAAGACTTGGTACAAAGCCCAAAACCATAAAGAAAACAAACATTGATAATTTATATGCCAGAAGCTATAAAAATAAAGTAGCACTTTGCTTAAGATTCGATAACTTCTGGCGGCGGATTGATAACTTCAGCCAGGAATACAAACAATACTTTAACTTAAAACCAGCCCATGACTTTGACCTAAGAAATGATTATGGCGAACTTTGCCTGGATAATCTCAAGCCTTCCACTAACTACCAGCTTACAGTTGATAAATCCATGCCGTTGTCGGATGAGTATAAACTGCAAAAAACCCAAACTTTAAGTTCTGTTACCAAAGACTTTACACCAAACCTGGAATTTACCGAATCTGGCTATATTCTGGCAAATAACAACAAAATCAGTGTGCCGATTGCAAGTGTTAACCTGAGCGAGGCTAGAGTTAAACTTATCCACGTTAATGACCGCAATCTGCTTCCAAGCATTCATAAATTTGCTTTACGCCGCAATATCAATCAAGGTGACGAGCAGCAATATATTGAGCAAAGCGGCGAACTGATTTTCGATAAAATATTAAAGCTAAATGTCGGTGAGAAAAACCAGAAAAGTCTTACGGCAACACCGCTTGCCAACCTAAAATCCAAACCCGGATTATATATATTAACTGCCAGCAAAATCGGGGAGGAACTTTACACCTACGATGAATTAAATACCCAATGGCTGATTGTAAGTGATACCGGTCTTTTTACCCTGGAAGCAGATGATTATTTGCATATCTTTGCCCAGAAACTATCTGACGCCGAACCCCGCAAGAGTTTAAAACTAAGTCTCTTATCGCGTGCGAATGAGGTCTTAGCCACTGCTATCTCAGATAAAACGGGCTATGCCAAAATCCCCTCTTCCATGCTAAGAGGCAGTGGCGGCAAGGCGGCCAAACTGCTGTTAGCCTATGGAGCAGATTCTGACTTCAGCCTTATTGACCTTAGCCGCCCGGAACATGATTTTTCCGATCGCGGAGTCAAAGGCCGCAGTGCCCCTGGACCAGTTGATGTATTTTTATATTCAAACCGCAATCTGTTCAAACCGGGAGAGACGGTTGAAATTCACGGCCTTATACGGGATAAATCTGCCAAATCCCTGGCTAATTTACAGGTACAGCTTAAACTTATCAGTCCAGAGCAAAAGGCAGTTGCAACAACTGCCTTAAACTCAGATGCAAGTGGTTATATTAACTGGCAGACCAGTATCCCTTCTAGCGCTAAAACCGGCAGCTGGCGGGTAGAAATTTATGCAGGTTCCGACAAACCTGTCGGCACTTATGATTTCCTGCTGGAAGATTTTGTCCCGCCTAAAATCAAGGCCAAACTTAGTGCTGCGGTTACAGAAATTATCCCAGGCAAAAAAATAGAGCTTTTTGCAAAAACGCAATTTTTACATGGTGCACCTTTAACCGGCGCTGATGCTAACCTTGACATTACAATTCAAAAAAATCCTGAGCCGTTTGCGGACTTTCCGGGCTTTGTGTTTGGCGATATTCGTGAACATTTTATAAGCCAAAAAATTGACCTTAAAACCAGCCGTTTTACCACCGATACTAATGGCAAAATTGCGATTAGCCTTGCTGAACTTAAAAATATCTACAACACATCTTTGCCGCTTAAAGCCAGGATAAATCTTGCTATTTTAGAACCCGGCGGACGGCCATTTAATACTGGTCTGGATTTATTATATAAAAATCAAAATGCCTATATTGGCCTTAAACCTGCTTTTAGCAACGGTAGAATTGATAGTGGTGCTGCTGCGGTTTTTCAACTGGTATTTGTTAAAAACACCAAGCCTTCAGCAATAGAAATTAATTACACATTAGTGCAGGAGGAAGAAAACGGCTATTGGATTGAAACAGCCGGTAAATGGAAGTATCAACAGGCTTTTGTCGATGGAGCCAAAATTAAAACCGGTAAAATGAAGCTTGCAGCAGATAAAGCCAATGTACTGGAATTTGAAAAACTTGACTGGGGAACTTATAGGCTTGATGTTAGCTATAAAGATATCCGCACCAGTTACCGTTTTGTGAGCGGCAATCAGGAAGCCGGTGGCAGAGCTATTGCCGACAAGCTTAAAATCTCATCGGATAAACAAGAGTATAAGGCGAATGCCAAAGTTAGGCTTAAAATCAAGCCTGAATACGACGGGCCAATATTAATAAATGTTCTAAATAAGCAACTGTTAAAACAAACAAGAATTATGGGTAAGGCCGGCAAGACACAGGAAGTTGAACTTACGGCTGATGCCGGCTGGGGTGCCGGAGCTTATATTATGGCCAGTAGTTTTCACCAAAACCCAAACTCAAATCGGCCGAACCGCGCGATTGGCCTGGTGTATGTAAAAATCGAAGACAAAAATAATCAGCTGGCACTTTATATTGCACATGAAAGTCAAATTGAATCCGAAACAAAATTAGATCTTGAGATCAACACTAAATCTAAAGTTGACACATTTCTGACCGTAGCCCTGGTTGATGAGGGCATTTTAAATTTAACCAATTATGCGCCGCCTGATCCAGTTTCCTGGTTTTTCTCACAATTAGGTTTGGCGGTTAAGGTAAGGGACATTTATGGAGATCTGATTCGCGCGCAAGGAGAACCGGGCGAGTTTCGAACAGGTGGTGATGGCGGTATGTTATTAGATCTTGTAACCGGCGGCGCACCGCAGAATTTACGCAAAATCGTGGCGCTTTCAACCCAAAAACTAAAAGTCGGGCCTGAAGGTAAAAGCAAAGTAAGCTTCAATGTGCCTGAATATCAAGGCGCACTCAAGGTTTTAGCAGTTGCCTGGAACAAAGATGCGGTCGGCTCGGCTACCAGCACGGTCATAGTCAAAGATAATACCCCAGGAATTTTACCTGCCTAGATTTTTGGCAGTGGATGATGAGGCCGAGACCTTATTAAGCCTTGAATTTTCTGAATCTGTCGCTGGCGGCGAATACAAATTAGACTTAGGTTCAAGTGATAATTTAAGTTCAGATAACATTTCAGAAACCATAGTAATAAATGCGGATCCGACAACAAGGGTAATTAAAAAAACCATAAAATTAAAAGCCAAATCCCAAGGTGTTGGCACTTTGAATGTAAAAATATCCAAAGATGGCAAAGTATTAAGCAGCAAAAACTTCGACCTGGCACTGCGTAGCAAGTACCCTATACAGCGGGTTTTCCGCTCCGGGCTTATAAAACCTGAGGAAAAATTAAGCTTACGCAACTTGCTCACGGACAACCTGCTACATCATGGCCAAGACCTTAAACTTAAGGTATCCGGCGCGCCTGCGCTGGCTGACAGAACTTTGCGCGAAACGCTTTTGGCTTATCAGCATCGATGCGCCGAGCAGACTACAAGTCGTGCTTTTCCCTGGTTGGAGCTTAGCAGGACTTCGGAATCTGCGATATTGATAAATAATGCAATCCAAAGGCTTCTCAGCTATCAAAATCCGGATGGTGGTTTTGGTCTGTGGGAAAATGAAAAATCCGCTTTGTGGATTTCCGCCTTTGTTATGGAATTTTTACTTGGCGCTAAAAAAACCGGATTTAAAGTTAGAAAATCCGCTTTGGAACACGGGCTTAAATATCTGGAAGATTCACTTTACCGTTGGGCGGACGAAGGTAAAACTCAGGAAGCCAATGCTTATGCCTTATATAGCCTGTCTTTAGGCGGCAGAAATTTAATCTCCGATGTTAAGTATCATGCGAACAACCCGGCAAGCACGATACGTTCACCCTTGGCCTGGGCGCAGCTAGGTTTTATTTTAGCCCGGGTTGGCGAAAATCAAAAGGCTGAGGAACTTTTTACCAAATCCCAAGATGCGCTTAATAAACCTAAGGACTACCATACAAACTACGGCGGCTATTTGCGTGATCTGGCAGCAGTTACCTTTTTGCTGCAAAAATCAGAACTCGAAATTTCCTGGGACAAATACTATCTGGAACTGGCAAGGGCAATTTCTAAGCGTAAATATTTCAGCACCCAGGAGATGAGCTGGATCCTGCGCCTTGCCAATATAAACCAGGGTGTTCGGGAAAAATTCAAGCTTAAAATTGGCGATAAATTAAAGGAATTCACAAGCTTCAGGCAAGAATATATAAACCCTAAGGAAACACCTGAGCTGGAAAATCCTAATACCAATAATCTATGGTATGAAATCGACTTTAAGGCTCAGCCTGCTCTGGCCGACTTACGAAAAGAACCTAATTCAGGCTTTAGTATTAAACGCAGCTTTTATAAGCTTGGAGGAGACAAAATAATTCTGAATCAGGTTGAGACCAATGATAGATTAGTGGCGGTAATTGAGGGTGTAATTAAAAACAAAGCTGCCGAAAATCCTCTCATAGTGGACGTTATTCCCGCAGGATTTGAAATAGAAAATCCGGCCTTTAGCAACGTTAATCCCATTGAAACTATCTCCTGGCTTGGCAAGCTTAGCCCGACACGATTTTCCTTACACAAGGATGATAGATTTATTGGTGCTATTTCACCTGCCGAAGATGGCAAATTTAAACTAGCTTACCTGGTGCGGGCGGTTACTAAGGGAAAATACTCCATGCAGGCGGTCAGTATAGAAGATATGTACCAGCCATGGTTAAGGGCTACTGACCGTAATGCACTCGGACAAACTGTGCATATAAGCTCGGCAGAAAAAGAATCAATCAGCCCCAAAACCAAACCTTTGGCACAGCGTGGAATCAAAGACCTTGGGGCCTATGAATATAATCTGGTGTACGATAAAACCTTGGGGAGTACCGAGATTGCGAAATTCTCGGTAGTGCAGCTTAATACTTTAAGAAATTCAATTTTCGCTCGGGCTGGGCTTAACTTCAGTCAAAGTAAACCGCTGTTACATGAGACATTTACCGGATTCGACTGGTATGTGCCGGATAATTTCAATTCCGCTATGGTTTATCAAAAACTTTCTAAAACGAGACAGGATAATATTCAGTTTCTTTTGGCTGCAGAAAAAACTCGCCTCGGAGATCTGACCTTGAGTGATTTTTACCGGGTTAATGCTAGAACCCTGAATGACAAGGATCTTAAAAAATATAACCAAACACAGCTTAACATTTTACGCAACAGCCTGTTTGCCCGCCATGGTTTAAGTTTTCCCAACCACCCGGACATGAGCAAAATCTACCAGCAGTTGCCCTGGTATCAGCCTTCTGCTATCAGTTCGGCCGTTATCTATGATGAAATAATGGGAGAAAGTCAAAAGGCTAATGTGCAAATATTATTAGAAGCTGAAAGAACCAGAAAATGAAACTTGGTTTTAAACTTGCAATAGCCGTGCCTGGCTTGTTGTTTCTAGGCTTTATAACTCTTAATGTGTTATTTCCTCTGGATCTTGATAAGCACCGGGATAACTCTCAACTTATAAAAGATATTAATGGCAAGTGGTTATATACCAAACCCAACAAGGCCGGAAGGTGGAGCTATCCTGCTAAACCCGCAGAGCTTGACCCTACATATGTCAAACTCTTGTTAATGTACGAGGATAAAAGATTTTTTCAACATTTTGGTATAGATATTCCGGCTTTAGCAAGAGCTGCCTTTTCAAGTTTAAAAGCCCGCAAAATTGTATCCGGTGGCTCCACTATAACCATGCAGCTAGCACGCTTGCTAGAGCCCAAAAAACGTACAGTTAAAGCCAAACTGATTGAAATTTTCCGAGCTCTGCAGCTTGAATGGCAACTTGATAAAGAACAGATACTTGGCTGGTACCTGACCAAGGCCCCTTATGGCGGCAATATTGAAGGCATAGAGGCAGCAAGCAGAATTTATTTTGACAAGAAACCATCTTCCCTAAGTCTGGCCGAGGCTGCACTGCTAACCGCGCTGCCGCAGGCGCCGGAAAAACTAAAACCCATTAAAAATCCAGCCAGGGCTAAAACAGCCCGCAACAAGGTTTTGAAACTGGCATTCAGGAAAAATCTTATTAGCGAACCCGTTTACCGCAAGGCACTTAAAGAAACTTTGCCAAAGGTTATAAAACCTCTGCCACGCCATGCTCCACACCTGGCGCAATACGCCTTATTTAAAAATAAGCAAGATCAACAGAGCACTACTTTGGATTTGGTTTTACAAAAAAACCTTGAAGCCTGGGCCAGGAATAAAGCCGGACTTTTAAAACCGGATGCAACCATAGCTGCGTTGATTGTGCGTAATCAGGGTGGCTCGATAGCCGCCTATCTTGGCTCACACGATATGTTTGCAGTTAAAGCCCAAGGATTCAATGATATGGTACAGACGATCCGTTCACCTGGTTCCACCTTAAAACCTTTAATTTATGCTATGGGATTTGATTTACATCTATTACATCCGGCAAGTGTGATCGAAGACCTGCCTTTAAACTTTCAAGGCTATAAACCGACAAACTTTAATCAAGAACACCGAGGCAGCCTGACTGCTGCACAGGCCCTGCAATATTCTTTAAACACCCCGGCGGTTATGCTGCTGAACCATCTGCGTCCAGCTAAATTTGTTTCGGCTATCGAAAGTATCAGCGGCCAACTTAAATTTTCGGACAATCGAGCCAGCTTACCGTTAGTCCTGGGAGGAGTTGGCATTTCGATGGCACAATTAGTTTCCTTGTATCTTAATATCGCCAATGACGGTAAAAGTTTTAAACTTAAGTACCGGCCGGATGCACAAGATAAACCCAGAAGGCTGTTTAGCCAAAAGGCTATGCGCGAGGTAAGCTCTATTTTACGCCGCAACTTTCTGCCCGCTGGCTTTTTGGATCAACAGGAGAAAATTGCCTTTAAAACCGGAACTTCCTATGGCTACCGTGATGCCTGGACCATCGGCTTTAACCGTGACTATACTTTGGCGGTCTGGGTCGGTAAACCATCCGGTGCCACTAACCCAGGCCACACCGGAATTAACACCGCTGCACCTATGCTGTTTGAGGTTTTCTCATTACTTAAGGCCAGCAATATGAATGCCAGGGACTGGCATTATTCTCCGGATAAATATTTAACCCAGGCACCTGTGGCTCTTAGAAAGTTTGCCAAAGACAGCGTAACCGCCAGCGAACCCATGCGCTGGCTGGCACCGGCCACCGACTATGTTGTATATAAAAAAACCAATTGTGATCAGGTTGAAATTGACATCGAAATCACCGGTGGCAAAGCCCCCTTTCAATGGTATGTGAATAATACTCCGATTTCCCGGCAGCAACAACACTGGCACTGGCTGGTGCAGCAGCCTGGAGCACACAGACTAAGAGTTATAGATCAAAACGGCCATACTCTTAGCCGGCAGTTGTGGCTGATGCGCCCTACAGAATGCTCTTAAAAAAGCAAACCTTATTATGCAATAAGGTTTGAATCTTAAAAATAGGATTTAACTCAGAACCAGTTAACTAGTCTTCGTCTTCCAGACCTTCTTCCAACAAATAAGGTTCGCTTGGAGATACGGTAGATATGGCATGTTTATAGACCATTTGATGAGTATCATTATTGCGCAGCAATACTGAGAACTGATCGAACGAATCTATCTTCCCCACAAGTTTGATACCGTTTACCAAAAATATCGCAACATTGGAGTGCTTTTTTCTAAGACCATTTAAGAATGGGTCTTGCAGTTGTTTAGTCTTTGACATATTTAATTAATTTGTTCCGTAAAATATGAGCGAGGAATGATACCAAAAAAATTAAATATCAATATAGTTTTTTGCAAATATCAACATATTATTTGTGGCGGCAAATGCTTTTTGTCTTATTGTTTCATCCAGTACAATTTCGTTTTTACCATTTTGTAAAGCTTCCAGCAGATTATTAAGGCCGTTCATAGCCATCCACGGACAATGAGCACAGCTTTTACAAGTAGCGCCTTCACCAAAAGTCGGTGCTTCAATCAGCTTTTTATTCGGTGCGGCTTTTTGCATTTTGTAAAAAATACCTTTATCCGTGGCTACTATCATAGTTTTATTCGGAAGCTCCCTGGCTGCATTAATAAGCTGCGTGGTAGAACCAACCACATCAGCCATATCAATCATCTCCTTAGGTGATTCCGGATGCACCAACACCGCAGCCTCTGGATACTTCTTTATTAAAGCACCAAGAATTCTTGAATTAAATTCATCATGTACAATACAGGATGCATTCCACAGCAACATGTCAGCTCCAGTGATTTTTTCAATATAAGCGCCCAGGTGTTTGTCCGGCGCCCAGATTATCTTTTTGCCTTCAGCGGTCAAGTGTTCGATTAACTTAACCGCGATACTGGAGGTTACGACATAATCCGCTCTAGCCTTAACCTCGGCCGAAGTATTAGAATAAACCACCACAATCCTATCCGGGTGTTCATCACAAAATCTTATAAACTCCGACGCCGGACAGCCAAGGTCCAAAGAACATTCCGCCTCCAGGGTTGGCATCAAAACTTTTTTTTCCGGATTGAGGATTTTTGCAGTCTCACCCATAAACTTAACCCCGGCCACCACCAAAGTTGTAGCTTTATGTTCATGACCAAACCTTGCCATATCCAGCGAGTCAGATACAACACCTCCGGTTTCTTCGGCAAGTTTTTGTATATCCTCCGCTACATAATAGTGTGCTATTAAAACCGCATCCTTTTCGATTAAAAGTTTTTTTATCCTGGCGATAATTTCCTGGCGCTGCCTGGCATCGTACACCGGCATCTGTGCTTCAATACTGGCGGTAGGCGGGGCTTGGATGACCGGAATATTTAACACTTGAAAACTCTATTTACCTACTTTCTTATGCTACTTATTGTAATAATATCTAAGATTAGTTTCAGAATTGTTTTTTGTGCCGGCTTCTAAATCCGTTTCATACTGATAATCTGTAGCTGAGTCTGGTCAGGGCTGCTCGGAATAATCTTCATAGCTTTGGCCGTAATCAGAATATGCCCCTTCAGCTGAATTATATTCTTGCACATCATATGCTTCATTGTGCTGAGCACTATAAGCTTCATCAATCCCAGGTTGATAATACTCTGTGCCCGTATGGTAATCATGAGCATCCTGGTATTCAGGGGCGGTATAAGCACCAGGATAATATTCCTCATCTATATAATCACCAGGAAAATAAGGCTCATTATAAGGCCCATCATAATAGTCATGGTAATTATGGTAGCCATACTCATAGTCATAGTAGGGTTCTATTCGGTTTTTCCAATACTTGTAAACCTTAGCCTTATCCTCCTTTTTGAGATCAAACCAGTTGTCAGTTTTAAAGTTCATATTGACCCAAATCTCAAAATCAATATCTGCTACCACATCACCCATGATGTCCGAAGTAAAATCAGTTGCCGCATCATTAAAGGCATCCCACGGATCATCTTTAAAAGTATCGCGCCAATCACGCCAATTATCCCATGCCCCTCTACCTCGGCCCCAGCGTTTAAAGCTATCATTCCAGTTATTAAAAGGGGTTACTTTGCGCTTTTTCTTTTTTTTATAATCTAAATTTTCGTCTTGAGTTTCATAGTCATAGACAGAATGCTCTTCAGCATGTGCTGGTGAACCTAAACTCATGACAAAAATTGCCATAAACAATCGTATGCTTCTATTATGCCGTTTGTTTCCTGTTAAAATTATCATTTTTTAAGTATAAAACACATTGTTATGGAAAACACTATTTTTGACAGCAATATATCTGACCTTGAGCTTATAAACAAAGGCAAAGTCCGGGATATTTATTCAATTGATGACGAGCATATGCTGATAGTCACCAGTGACCGCATATCCGCATTTGATGTAATATTGCCAACCCCTATTCCCGGTAAAGGCGCGGTTTTGACTACCGTATCCAATTTCTGGTTTAACCGAACTCAAAACCTAATTAAAAATCATTTAAGCAACATCCCGCTTGCAGAAGTCATTAAAGATAAACCAACCCACGACAAACTTGAAAATCACGCCATAGTTGTTAAGAAAATGCAGGCATTGCCGGTGGAAGCCATAGTCCGCGGTTATATCATAGGTTCAGGCTGGAAAGACTATAACAATACCGGGGCAATTTGTGGCATCAAACTAAACCCGGGACTTAAACTTGCCGAGAAATTTAACGAGCCGCTCTACACTCCATCAACCAAGGCTGAAATTGGCGAACATGATGAGAATGTAGATTTTGACCATACGGTAAAACTTCTGGGACGAGAGATGGCTGAGCAGGTCAAGGCTGTAAGTTTGCAACTATACCAGGAAGCTGCCGATTATGCCCTTAAACAGGGAATTATTATTGCCGATACCAAATTCGAATTCGGCACCGACCCAAATGGCGACCTGGTATTAATTGATGAGGTATTAACTCCGGACTCATCAAGGTTCTGGCCCGCTGATAAATATACTACAGGTCAAAATCCGCCCAGCTTTGACAAGCAATATGTACGGGATTACCTGGAAACCCTGGATTGGAATAAAAAAGCCCCGGGCCCCGAACTGCCAGCGCAAGTAGTAAAAAACACCGCGGCTAAATACCAGGAGGCACAAGACAGGCTATTAAGCTAAAGTGCAGGGCCTATTTATTACCGGCAGTGACACCGGTGTAGGTAAAACCGTAATAACCTGCGCCCTGGCTTCCAGACTATCAGATCAGGGACACAAAGTTGCAACTCGTAAGCCTGTAGAGTCAGGCTGTGATAAACAAGCTGATAAGCTATATCCTAAAGATGCTGCAGCTCTTAAAACTGCAGCTAAAAGTATGGAATCTTTAGAGGTGATTTGCCCTTACCGGTTTGAGCCTGCAGTGGCTCCGGCCCATGCTCTCAGGAATGCCGGCCTTGATCTCAAGCTTGAAGATTTGACCAAAGCCTGCAAAGCCCGGGATAATGAGTTTGCCCTTATAGAAGGCGCCGGTGGCTGGCTATCGCCACTAAGTGCTAATATTACCAATGCTGACCTGGCAGCTGCGCTTAAGCTGCCGATAGTATTGGTAGTGTCACATAAACTTGGATGTATCAATCAAACTATGCTGACGGTTGAGTCGATTATGGCGCGAAACCTTACTATCAGTAAAATCTACCTTAATCAGGCTGGGCCCGAGGAGGTAAATATACAGGATTATGAATATTTACAATCTATACTTAAAGCCAAGGTGATTAAAGTGCCCTTCTTTGCCGGCCCGGAAAGTTACAAGCAAATAAAACAACTGGATTATTTTTTATGAGCTTATTTGAATTAGCAAGTATTTTACTCGGGCTTGCGGTCATTTTTTCCTACATAAATCATAAGTATTTTAAACTTCCAACCACTATCGGCATTATGCTGATTGCTCTGGTTTTGTCGCTAATCCTGGTTGTAGTAAGCGCCCTGGGCTGGGAGCATGGCATCCAGATTGCACAGAAGGCAATCGGAAAAATTGATTTCTATGAAACCCTAATGGAAGGCATGTTAAGTTTTCTACTATTTGCCGGTGCCCTGCATATAAACCTAAATGACCTCAAGCAACGCGCATGGTTTGTAACTATTGCCGCAACTTTAGGAGTGTTGCTTACCACTTTTTTAGTGGGCTTAAGCTCCTGGTATCTGTTAAACCTGATTGGAATCAAAATAAACCTCATATACTGTTTATTGTTTGGTGCATTAATAGCACCAACAGACCCGATCGCAGTGCTGTCGATATTAAAAACTACCGCAGCCCCGAAAAGTCTGGAAATAAAAATAGCCGGAGAGTCGTTATTCAATGACGGAGTGGCGGTAGTGGTTTTCATCACCTTGCTAGGGATAGCGAAACAGCCTGCTGCATTTGAGTTATCCGCAATTGTTCAGTTATTTTTGCAAGAAGCCGTGGGCGGAGTGATTTTTGGCCTGGTTATCGGCTGGCTTACCTATAAACTTATTGCTACTGTAGATAATTACTCGGTTGAGATTTTACTCACCCTGGGGCTTGTTATGTGCGGCTATGCCCTGGCGCTGAAGCTGCATGTATCTGGGCCGATTGCTATTGTGGTGGCTGGCCTTTTAATCGGCAATCATGGGCGAAATTTCGGCATGAGTTCTAAAACTGAAGAACACGTAGATCTTTTTTGGGAGCTTATAGATGAGGTTTTAAATGCGGTGCTATTCGTCCTTATAGGACTAGAAATCATAGTAATTACATTTGAACAGCAATACTTGCTTGCCGGACTTATCATGATTCCGGTGATTTTACTGGCAAGACTTATAAGCATTAGTATTCCTGTACAGTTATTCCGCAAACTAAGACAATATCACCCGCATGCGATTAAATTGTTAACCTGGGGTGGACTGCGCGGAGGTATTTCAGTGGCTTTGGCTTTATCCTTACCGCCGGTACCGGCCAGAGAAGCCATAATAACCATTACCTATATAATTGTATTGTTTTCTATAATAGTACAGGGATTGAGCATGAAAAAATTAGTTATAAAATACACCACATGAAACTGATAAATCTGATAAAATTTTTCGTAATTTTTAATAGTACTTCATACCGCAAGTATAATATCGCTTTTTAGTAAACTAGCCAGAATTTTGGAGAATAAATGAGTTCGATCGCGTCAAACGCCAAACTTGCCAGAAATCCAGATATCATTGACAGCGAAATCGATGATGAAGTTGTAATGATGGACATAGAGAAAGGAAATTATTACGGCTTAAATGATACGGCAAGCACAATATGGCAGAACCTGGAAGATGAGCCGCAAAGCATTGATGACCTGGTAAAAAAAATCACCAAGGAATTTGATGTGTCAGAAAAAGACTGCGCGGCTGACATTACCCCGTTTGTTGAGAAAATGCTGGAGTCCAAACTTCTGATTGAAGCGGAAAAATCATAATACTATTAATGTGGCATTTTATTACACGTTGTGGCAAATATAATATCTAGTTCATTAAATAATCTATTAAAATTTTTCCGCACTTCAAAAACCAATAAAAAACATGTTATTTATGTAACACTGCTATCGGCATTTTATCGCTTCGCCACATTGCATTTACCTTTCAAGTGGATTTCACCGCATTTGGGTGTGCATAAAGGCAAAACCGAACTTAGCTTGCTGACAACTCCGCGTCAGGAGTTAAGAGCATGGAAAACCGGCAATTTTGTAGAAAAGGTGTGCGACAAAATGCCCTGGGAGGCAAAATGCCTGATCAAAGCCTATGTCTTACGCATATATCTTGATCGATACAAGATTCCTTATGTGTTACATTTGGGACTGGCCAAAGGTGATGAAAATTCAGATAAACCATTACTGGCCCATACCTGGGTAACTGTCGGCCGTTATACGGTAGCCGGTGGTGACGGTCATCAGCCTCCGGCGAATTTTACGGTTATTGGCACCTATATTTCGGCAAACCTTAAAGACTCGATAGTAATATGATGCAAAACAATCAAAGACCTATTGTAATCAGGGCTTTGATGCATTTTTTATCCTTTGCTCCCTGGAAAATCGCAATATTAAATTTCAGTTCTATTTTTATGGGACTTTCGGCCAGTGTCGGAATGTTGATGGTTATTCCGCTGGCGCAGTTGGCCGGGGTAGATTTTCAGACCGAGTCAGTTGAATCCTCGCCCTGGGGCTTTCTTACCTATATTGCCGAATGGGTAAATAACCTGGGCTTTACCAAAGATCTGGCCAGTATCCTATGGGTATATGCAATCCTGGCTACTGTTATTGCGGTGTTGACCTATGCCCGCTCCATGCTGGCCATTAAAATGCAGCAGGATTATATAAAAAAAATGCGTATGCAGATGTATAACATTTTGTTGTCAGCCAAATGGGAGTATTTATCATCTACCCGTTCTTCGGAATTTCTGCACAGGTTAGGCGGTCAGGTGCAAAGCATGAATACCGCGGCCCAGCAAATAATTGCCCTGCTGCACAAATTATTAACCATGAGTGTATATACCACGGTAATGTTGATGGTTAACTGGCAGTTCACGGTTATGACCTTTATCGTCGCGATTATAGTAGGCATCATAGTATTCCCGGTAAGATGGAGTGTGCGCGATGCCGGCGAACGGCGCTTACGTGGTTTTCAGAAAATCTTCCGTCTGCTGGCCGAGCATCTTGGCAGTCTGAAAATGATAAAAAGCTCGGGTTATGAGTGGGATTTTCAGGAAAAACTAAGGGAAGTTAGTGAAGAACTGGAAGAACAACAGGTAAGGGTAAGCCGGGCCGGATCGATAGTCGGTTTCGCCAACAGTATCGGCATGGCAATCGGTTTTTGCTTTATGCTGTACTTTGCTGTAACCTGGCTTAACGTACCAATTGCAAATTTCTTTTTACTGCTTATTATAATGGCCAGAATAATGCCGCAGGTTGCCGGTTTGCAGCAATCAATCCAGTCGATAAATTACAGCCTGCCTGCTTACCGTGATATTGAAGAAACCCTGGATGCCGCCAAAGCCATGCAAGAAGCGGTTGTGATAGAAGATGATTCGCGCCTGGGCTTAAAAAATAATATTGAATTTAGAAATGTAGGATTTCGATACCCTGGCAGCAATAAAATAATAATTGATAAGCTTAATCTTGATATTCCGGTAAAACAGACTCTGGCTCTAGTTGGCCCTTCCGGTATAGGCAAAACTACGGTAGCTGATATGATAGTTGGACTTTTGCAGCCAACCCAGGGGGTAATTCTATTTGACGGAAAGACCCTGCATGGGGATCTTATCGGCCAATGGCGCCGCTCCATTGCTTACGTCACTCAGGAAACTTATCTGTTTAATGATTCGATCCGCAATAACTTAAACTGGGTCAATCCCGATGCCAGTGACGCAGAACTTTGGCAAGCAATAGACACTGCAGCCTTGAAAGAATGTATACAAGGTCTGCCGCAAGGACTGGATTCAGTTATTGGCGACCGTGGCGTAAGATTATCCGGCGGCGAAAGACAAAGACTGGCGTTGGCGCGGGCACTTCTGGCCAAGCCGGATTTATTAGTACTGGACGAGGCCACCAGTGCCTTGGATGATAAAAATGAAAGACTGATTCACCAGGCATTGATAAATTTGCACGGCACGCTTACGGTAATAATAATCGCCCATCGGGAAACCACCATCAGGCATGCTGATATGATTCTTAATCTAGGCACTACTCCGCCTGCAGTTTTAACCAGGGATGAGTTTAAAAATACTATTGCTATCGGATAAGCTAAGAAAGTGAAAAAAGAAAATTTTTGGGCAAAAATCAGAAAACATATATTAAACAGACGCCAACCTTTCAGTACTTTTAGTTTTCGATTTTTTCTGCCGCAACAAAGTGCAGGCGTAAAAATTCACCGTTATGTTTTTCTGCATATATATCAAGAATTTCCATTACTTTTACGCATCTTGGCGATTTTTTATAATTTAAGCCGCTGGTGGCTGTTTTATTCCTTTAAGGAAGTCTATTTTGCCTTTAAGGCCGGCAGCGCAAAATGTCTGGAAAAATACAATATCCATAAAACCAGACAACTTTTTGACTTATTAAGTTTGGCCTTTGCTTACTGCATTCCGCCTTTGGAATATTACCATTTAACTCTGCATAAATGGCCGCGGGCTAAATGGCTGGATTTTGCTTATGATTTTCAGGCAATAAGCTGGCATGAAGCATTAAATTATAAAACAGCCAAACCCAGCCGAGATTTAATTAACAATAAGGCTGATTTAGAAAAGTTGCTAATTGAAAATAATCTAAAAACCATAAACTCCCTGCAAATTATAAAACCTGAGACCGAAATAACCGAGGATGATGTTGCTAAACTCCCGGATGAGTTTTTTATAAAACCAGCTATTGGCAATCGCGGTTCCGGCTGCCTTAGAGTAAAAAAAGATTTTAGCCTGAATTCTGAAGTGCGGTTTGAATTTACCTGGTTCAGCAATAGTGCAATTTTCAAGTATAAAACCTTGAAGGATTTGAATAATGTAATCAGAGCCCAGGAGTACTTATTGCAACCGGTTATAGTAAATTATGCAAAACTTACCCAATTGTTAGGTACGGATGAACTTGCTACCATTCGTTTAATAACTGCTAAAAACAATAGCAAAATTCAAGCTGTAAGCGCAGTTCTGGAAGCAGCCAGACCTTATAACCCTTCAACTTACTGGAATCTGGTGCTCGATATAAAAACCGGTGAATTTTTACAACCAGAATACCCCGTAATATTGGAAAATGACGAATTTACCAATTGGTTTAATAATTTACAAGGCCAGATTTATCCCGAGTTGCACGAGATGAAATCCTTGTGTTTTGAAGCACATGCTAAATTACCCGATATGCTTACTATCGGCTGGGATCTGGCGCTTGGCCCTGACGGCCCCTTAATTGTCGAAGGCAATAGCATCTGGGGTCTTCAGCAATACCAAAATCTTATGCAAATCCCGCTGGCAGAAACCGAACTTGGAGAGATTTATATTGACTTTATAAAAAAATAAAAAATATGCTTAATAACGAATTTTTGTATAGATACAAACTTAGCTTTTAAAAACAGGATAAAATTTATTTTTTGATAAAGGTTAAAATAAATACCCAGGCTCGACACTTAAATTGAAACTTTCGATAATTTAATCATGGTCATTAACATGGCTTTACTTACCTATAGCTAACCCAAGCTTCTAAACATTCAACCTGATTACTAAAATCTAAACAAAGCATTAAATAGGATTCATAGACTCACAAGACATAGATTTCTTGTTATGAAATCAAATTGGCAGCTTAACTAATTTGCTTATCTTTTAACATTCACAAGAAGATGCGTATTGAGTAAAAATTCTAATACTAAAAAGAGTTCCAATTCATTACTCAATATTTAACTATAAATAATTGTATTATTTAAATTTGCCTATTTTAGTATTTTCTTATATTATTCATTTCTTAAGTATTTAATGGATATTTATTATGATGAAACTTGTAACATTTATAGGCATTTTAATTCTTGGCCTAAACAGCCCTTTATACGCAAAAGAAAAAACCGACTCTGATTCTTTACGCCTGGAGCGAGTTGACAGAATAAAGCTAATTGAGCAAAGACGGGCACAAAGAGATAAACGCCGCGCCGAAAGACTGGAGCAGATTAAAGCTCATAGACAACAGATAATCGAGCGTATTCAACAAAGGTTCGGTGAAATTCAAAAAGAATATCAAGAAACCTACAGTGCAGATAACAAGGTTACACAACAAGCGGCATGTGAGCCTAAAACCATTACTTTGGATCAGGTTAATTTTGCTTTTGACTCTGACAAATTAAATGGGCTTGCCACCACAACTCTGGATGAGGTTGCAAAAATCCTGGAATCTAATCCTGAAGTAAATGTTGAAGTTGCAGGTCATACCGATATCCGCGGCACTCATGATTATAATGATGATCTTTCAATGCGCCGCGCTTGTTCTGTAGTAAATTATTTGAAAGATAAAGGTATCACCAACACCAGACTAGCGCCCAAGGCTTTTGGTGAGACTAAACCGGTTAAACTAGGTGTAACTGAAAAAGACCATGCGATTAACCGGCGGGTTGAGCTAGCACCACAAGCTCAATAAATAAAAAATTGTATCCAGCTATGGTGTTTTGCTCCAGATGTTGGAGCTAAAACACCTTAGCGTTTCAAGTGCTCCATCCGGATTTTCACTAGCTTACCGTTTACTTCAGTAAGCTCTTCTATTTTATCCACAGATTTATTAAGATTCTGCTCGCGGGTTTTATGGGTAAGAATAACCACCTGTACATCATCCTGATCCATCTGCCTTGAGTCTTTCTGGGTAAAAGCTTCAATGCTGATATTATGCTCAGCCAAAATAGAGGTAATATGTGCCAGTACTCCTGGTTTATCCACCACACTAGCGCGTAAGTAATACGATGTTTCTATATCATCCATATCCAGAATCGGTAAATCAACAATACTGTCTGGCTGAAATGCCAAATGCGGCACTCTATTATCCGGATCGGCGGTCATAGTTCTTACCACATCCACCACATCCGCAACTACAGCCGAGGCAGTTGCCTCCGAGCCGGCACCGGCGCCATAATACAAAGTAGGCCCAACCGCATCCGCCATCACTAAAACCGCATTCATAACCCCATTTACATTAGCAATCAGTCTGGTATCCGGAATCAAGGTAGGATGCACTCTAAGCTCAATCCCATCTGCGGCTCTTCTGGCAATCCCCAGGTGCTTAATATTATATCCAAGCTCCGCAGCATATTCGACATCTAGCTTTTCAATCGTGCTTATACCTTCGGTAGCCACTTTGGAAAACTGTAACGGAATACCAAAGGCAATAGAAGCCAAAATAGTAAGTTTATGCGCGGCGTCAATCCCTTCAACATCAAAAGTCGGATCGGCCTCAGCATATCCCAATTCCTGTGCCTCGGCAAGAACATCAGCAAAATCCCGGCCTTTATCTTTCATTTCTGTCAGAATAAAGTTGGCGGTGCCGTTAATAATTCCCGCCAACCACTGAATACGATTAGCACTCAGGCCCTCACGCAACGACTTGATTATCGGTATCCCGCCACCGACCGCAGCTTCAAAGGCTATTATTACTCCATTATCCTGTGCCAGTTTGAACAATTCATTGCCATGCAGGGCAATTAAAGCTTTATTGGCTGTTACCACATGCTTATGGTTCTTTATTGCCTGCTTTACCGCCTCGTAAGCTAAGGTGGTGCCGCCAATAAGCTCCACCACTATATGAACACCAGGTGAATTGGCAACTTGCATCGGATCGGAGTCAAGCTTGATATTATCAAGTGGACAATCGCGTTTGGCCGTCAGGTCACGCACAGCCGCTTCGCAGATTTCAATTTTTCTGCCAGCGCGCCGCGAGATTTCCTCCTTATTACGCGCCAGAACATTTACCGTACCGCAGCCCACGGTGCCTAAACCTAATATACCTACCCGTATCGGATTCATCCTGCTAATCCTGATTAAAATAAAACCAAGTATAATACCACCAAACAGCAGGCAGTAGTATCAGGACCTGTTAACATAAATAAAGTCAGCATTGTTGTTGGCATAAAATCCGCCAAATTAGGCGCGAAGAGAAGAAGTTTATTAATCCAGATGAATGAAGAGCAACAAAATATGGCGGCTTTTGTGTCGCAACCTGTAGAGCTAGAACAGATTTATAACTCAGCCTTGTCATCACACGCTTGTGTAGAATCACTATATGACTCTTGTTGTGGCGCGCTGAGTCAAGAATCTGCCACTAGCAGTGTTTAACCTAACTTATGCTATCAGGCCCTAAATGCGCATACACCCGGATGATTTAAGTTCAGGCTATTTTATCAAGCAATACGACCATTCACAGATAACGGTAGTGGATAAAGTTTTTACTGCGCCTTTTATTCTCGATGCATCAAGTATTATTAGTCCCTGGCATATAGAACCGGATAATTTTATAAATGAAGTATTTATCAGTGCGATAAAAAAGCATAAACCGCATGTGGTGCTGTTAGGCACCGGGCGCAGGCAAATTTTTCCAGAGCACTCAAAACTAAGACAACTAGCTGAAATGCAAGTCAGCCTGGAAGTGATGGACACCGGCTCTGCCTGCCGCACTTTCAATATTATCCAGGCCGAAGGTCGTAAAGTTCTGGCAGGACTTATTATTTAATGTCCTCTGACATAAATGCTATTTTAAAATCTGCTAAAGCTGAACTTAAACATATACCAGGTGCCCGGCTTGATGCCGAATTACTGCTTGCGCATGTGCTTGAAAAAAACCGGGTCTGGCTTTATGCCCGGCCTGAGTTTAAAGTGTCGCAATATAAAATTAAAAAATTCATAAATCTGGTCAACAAACGTAAAACCGGAATGCCACTTGCTTACCTGACAGGACACAAGGAGTTCTGGTCAATGAATTTTAAAGTCACTAAGGACACTCTTATTCCAAGACCCGAAACCGAACTTCTGGTAGAACTTGCTCTTAAAAATATTGATAACAATAGTAAAATACTGGAGCTAGGCACCGGCAGCGGCGCCATTGCCATTGCCCTGGCCTCTGAATGCCCGGTCTGCACTATAACCGCCACTGATATTTCTGAAGCCACATTAAATGTGGCCAGAGATAATGCTAAATTTCACCAAGCGAATACTGTTAGTTTTATTAGAAGTAACTGGTTTAAGAACCTTGAAAACCAAAAGTTTGACTTAATTATTACGAATCCTCCGTATGTGGCTGATTATGAAACAGAATTACTTAATATTGAAACCCAATTTGAGCCACAGTCTGCCCTATTTGCCGGACCGGATGGCCTAGATGCGATAAGAAAAATCTTAAAATGTGCCAAAAACCATTTAAACCCTGGCGGCATGATTATTCTAGAACACGGTTTTAACCAGGCTGATGCTGTTCAAGATCTTATGCTAAAACTAAGCTTTAAAAATATAAAAACATATAAAGACCCGCAATCTCACCCCAGGGCGACTACAGCTGAATTCTAAATTCAGCCCGGATGTTTCATAATTTCGTGCGGCGAAGTTATAAAACGAGACTTTTGCATAACACCTAAAAAATTTGCCGGCCAAACGGAGCCTTCAATTTTTTTGGCAAAATCCACAAAAATCTGTTCAATAATTGCCATATTTTCAATATTAACACCCATTCATCCTAAAAT
>Ga0209790_1000013_pt1 | contig 33669 bp, 31 predicted proteins | sample WorMetG1aBELIZE2_FD_187420 | JGI IMG/M metagenome (GOLD analysis project Ga0209790, IMG submission 187420) | Marine gutless worms symbiont microbial communities from Max Planck institute for Marine Microbiology, Germany - Inanidrilus... ... | reverse complement strand
CTAACAAATAACTGATGATATTATTCACAAGTCCACAGGCGACTAAAACCTATAATTTGAAGTCAAGCCTGTGCGACCCTGTGAATAATATCAGGTCAATATAACTTGATTTTTAAGACAGTATCTTACGGCGCTCGGCGCCGTGGAATCACTAAATTCGCCGGCTAGCAAAACCATGTGCAAATCTGGGTTATCCAGCCTATAGTTAAAAAACATTTTCCTGGGTGATTATTAAAGCCCAGGCACTATAAGATAGACATTCTGCCCAGCTCCAAACTCTCCCTATTCCTTATAAACCACATCAAGTTCTTTGACTGCTTTTACATCATCCAGCCTGCGGTTAGGCAGGGTCCAGGGGGCGCCTTTGAGTTTATCTTTATCTTCTTTGGCTTCTGTGAGGATTTGTCGCATAACCTGAATAAAGGAGTCCAAGGTGGCCTTATCTTCGGTCTCGGTTGGTTCAATAAGTAAGCATTCAGGTACTAGTAAGGGGAAATATGTGGTTGGAGCATGATGGCCAAAATCCAAAAGGCGCTTGGCTATATCCATCGCGGTTACCCCAAGCTCCTTGGCTTCTTTTCTCAAGGTTACAATAAATTCATGGGTGGCCCGCCGTTCTTTAAAGGCTAAACTGAAACCGGCTTTTTCTAACTCTTGCATAAGGTAATTGGCATTTAGCACAGAGTATTCGGCAACTCTGCGCATACCTTGATTACCCAACATTATTATATATACATAGGCTCTTAACAAAACTCCGACATTTCCAGCAAATGCTGATAATCTGCCGATAGTGGCGGGATTTTCTTTATCAGTAATCCAGAAATATTTATCTTGGTTAAATCCAACCATCGGCACCGGTAAAAAAGGTTTTAATCTCTCACTTACCCCTACCGGCCCAGCGCCCGGGCCGCCACCACCATGTGGGGTAGAAAAGGTTTTATGTACATTGAGATGCACTACATCAAAGCCCATAACCCCAGGATTGGTTTTACCTAAAATAGCATTAAGATTAGCCCCGTCATAATACAAAAGGCCGCCGGCTTTATGCACTATACCGGCTATTTTGCTAATTTTTCTTTCAAACACACCGACGGTTGAGGGGTTGGTTAGCATAATACCGGCAGTCTGCGGTCCGACCACCTGCTGCAAAGCCTCAATATCTACATCACCGCTTTCCAGAGTTGGAATTTCTTTAACCTTATAGCCGCACATAACCGCTGAGGCCGGGTTAGTGCCATGCGCCGCATCCGGCACGATTATCTCAGACCTTGCCGTATCATTATTTGAATCATGGTAGGCTTTTATCATTGCCACTCCGGCAAACTCGCCTTGAGCCCCGGCCGCTGGGCTTAAAGAAACCGCCTGCATGCCGCTTACTTCTTTTAGAATTTCCTGCAGGTCATACAAACAAGCCATAACACCTTGACTTAAAATGTCGTGTGCCGCAGGATGTCTTGCCAAAAAACCATCCAGCATAGCCAGTTTATTAGCTGCGCGCGGGTTATATTTCATGGTGCATGAGCCCAGAGGATAAAAATTGGTATCAATCGAAAAATTCTTCTGTGAAAGCCTGGTGTAATGCCTTACGGCTTGCAGCTCAGAAACATCCGGCAATTTCGGCAAGTCTTTTCTAAGTAAGTTTTGTGGAATATTATCAAACTTATCCTTGTGGCCGATCGCCTGGGCCAGATTTCTGCGGCCTTTTTGCCCGCGTTCAAATATCAACATTTTAGAAATTATCCGGTTTAATCATTTCACTTTACAGAATCTTGTCGGTTTAAGATTCTTGCCAGGTTTTCTGTAAATTTATCAATATCATTTTCAGTTCTTTTCTCGGTGGCGCAGACTAATAAGGCATTGCCAAGTTCCGGGTAGTCATTCGATAAATCTACGCCTCCCACAATATTTTGTGCAGCTAAAGCTTTTAACACATCGGGTATTGCAACCGGTAAGCGTATTACAGCTTCATTAAAATAAGGCCCGTTAAATATTGTTTCTACACCCTCTATAGTCTTAAGTTTGCTGACCAGGTTACCGGTTTTCCTGGCGCTGGCAGTTGCAGTGTCAAGAAGACCTCTGGCGCCCATGATACTCATGTAGATGGTGGCTGCTGTTACCATCAGGCCCTGGTTGGTACATATATTAGAAGTAGCTTTGGAGCGGCGAATATGTTGCTCACGTGCCTGTAAGGTCAAAGTAAAACCTGGTTTACAGTCAAGGTCAGTTGTGCGTCCGATAATTCTTCCGGGCATTTGTCTTACCAGATTTTGTTTACAGCATAGAAAACCAAAATATGGACCGCCGGAGGCCAGAGGCACCCCCAAAGGCTGACCCTCGCCACAGGCTATGTCGGCTCCATTCTGCCCCCAGCTGCCAGGCGGTTTTAGCATACTCATCGCCAGCGGATTAACCTGGGCGATCACCAGCATATTATGTTTATGGGCAAAATCAGTCAGGATATCTACATCTTCTAAAATTCCGAAATAATTTGGCATTGGTATAACCAAAGCTGCAGCGCCGGTTGCAGATCTTGCCTTAAGATCATCAAGGTCAAGAGCGCCGCTGTCATCAAGGTAGTCAATTTCGACAAGTTCAATCTTCTGACTGCTGACTAAGGTTTTTACCGTAGCGCGATATGCGGGGTGTACTGACTTTGGCAGCAGAATCTTTTTTGTTTTTGCCTTGCGATTAGATCTTATCGCCATTAAAACCGCCTCAGCCAGGCCCGAAGCCCCGTCATATAACGAAGCATTCGATACGTCCAGCTGCATAAGGCTCGCCATCATACTTTGATATTCATATAACAGCTGTAAATTGCCCTGGCTGGCCTCGGCCTGGTACGGGGTATAAGCCGAGTAAAACTCGCCGCGGGTGGTGAGTTCCCATACTGCTGCCGGAATATTATGGTCATAGGCGCCAGCGCCGGCAAAACACAAAGAAGTGCCGTCTTGCTCGGCTCGTTCTTGCAGCAAGGCGCTGACATCAAGTTCGTTCAGGCCTTCAATGCTTGCAGCCTTATCAACCCTGAGCTCCTGGGGTATTTCATCAAATAAATCATCAATGTCACCAGCACCGATTGCTGCCAGCATTGCTCTGGTTTCATCTGCCGTATGTGGAATAAAAGGCATTAATCTTCTATGCTTTTAGAATATTCACTAGCGGCTAAAAGGTCAGAATTTACACCACTGGCTTTTATTTTAAAAATCCAGCCGTCTGCATACGGCGACTCATTAATGGTTTCCGGCGCATCAGACAAGGTCTCATTCACTTCTATAATTTCACCATCCAGCGGGCTATAAACGTCGGAGGCCGCTTTGACCGATTCAATTACCACGCAGTCATTACCCTGTTCTATGGTCATTCCGGCTTCCGGCAGTTCCACAAACACAATATCGCCTAACAGCTCCTGCGCATGGTCAGTAATTCCGATGGTATAAGTTCCGTCCTGGTTATCTTTTAACCATTCATGGCTTTTGGTATATTTTAAATCTTCGGATATCAAACTCATTTTTAAGTCCTTTTAAGTGGGTTTAATGAAATTAAGTCCGCCTACTTCGGCCGCAAGAAATTTATTGCGGATTTTTATCTGGCAGGTATTGCCGGTATCAATATGCACTCTGGCAAAGGCAATCGACTTTTGCAGAGTTGGCGAAAAACCTCCGCTGGTAACACTTCCAACCTTGCGGCCGTCAACATATACTTCCTGCCCGTGGCGCATAATGCCTTTGTCTTTAAGAATCAGCCCGACCATTTTATAGGTTACTCCCTGCTCCAGGATTTTTTTAAGAGCTTTGCTGCCGCAAAATTCCCGGTCATTCAGATTTACAGTCCATTTAAGGCCAGACTCAAACGGGTTATTGCTTTCATCCATATCTGTGCCATACAACATCATACCGGCTTCAAGCCGCAGGCTGTCTCTGGCGCCTAGACCGCAGGGAATTACATTTTGTTCTAAAAGCTGGTCCCATATATTATTTATTTGGTGTTTGCCGGCAATTATCTCAAAGCCATCTTCACCGGTATAACCAGTACGGCCGATGAAAATATCTCCGACCATGGCCCCGTAAAATCTTGCAAGTTCCTGGGCTTTTTTATTATCCGGCAGTATCTTTAATACCTTATCCCGTGCCTTGGGGCCCTGTACCGCTAAAATCCCAAGATCTTCTCTTTCTACAAGGCTCGCAGAAAAATTCTTAATTATCTTTTGCATCCAGGCAATATCTTTGTCACGAGTAGCACCGTTGCTCACAATGCGGAATTTATCTTCATGCAGCCAATATAGTATAAGATCGTCGATAATGCCGCCATCATCCCTTAACATGCAAGAATATAAGGCCTTGCCTTCGGTGCTTAATTTAGCAACATCATTTGCCAGTAAAAAACCCAGATAGTCTTTCGCTTCGGGTCCTGAAATGTCCGAAACTACCATGTGCGATACGTCGAACATACCAGAATCTGCCCTGACTGCCTTATGTTCTTCAATTTGTGAACCATAGTTAATTGGCAAGCTGAAACCGGCAAAGTCTACCATTTTGGCATTTTGCGCCAGGTGTTTATCGTATAAAGCAGTTTTTTTAAGCATAAGTTCCCAGACAAAGTCAATTTTGCCCCTCTGTCCGGTAACCTGAGAGATTAGGAAAAACCTTTCCCCTTCGGTAGGCCTTAAGCCTTCTCCAGAGTCAATGTTGGCTGTATAGTCCTGGTGCCTGAGAGTTTCCGGGCCGTTGCTCCTTCGGCATCTCTTTCGAGATTCTCCCATACAGCTTTGAATTGAAGCTAAAGTCTACTATCTAAGTTTTAAAAATTCAAGACTGAGTTGAGCAGGTTGGGAAAATAGTTTAACGGTTTTTGAACATTGACCTGTCTAAAAGCAGGATGTTGGTAACTTGTGCCAACAGTCAGGATATGCATAAGCTATAATCCCGGCTTATTTTCAAAGCTTTAGAACATGAGCAAGAATAATCCCACCAATTTTATCCGGCAAATAATTGACCAGGATTTAACGGATAAAAAATATCCTGGGGTGCATACGCGTTTTCCGCCGGAACCTAATGGCTATTTACACATAGGGCATGCCAAGTCGATTTGCCTTAACTTTGGTCTGGCCAAAGACTATAAGGGTAAATGCAATTTGCGTTTTGATGATACTAATCCCGAGAAAGAGAGCATCGAATATATAAATGCCATTAAGCAGGATGTGCGCTGGTTAGGCTTTAATTGGGACGGGGATATAAAGTTTGCCTCACATTATTTTGATACCTTATATGAATGCGCGGTATCTCTTATAAAACAAGGATTGGCTTATGTGTGCTTTTTAAGTGCGGATGAGGCCAGGGAATATCGCGGCACTCTAACCGAACCAGGAAAAAATAGCCCGTATCGCGATACTTCAGTCACAGATAATTTAAGCCATTTTGAAAAAATGAAAAATGGTGAATATCGGGAAGGAGAATGTGTGCTGCGTGCCAAAATTGATATGGCCTCGGCCTTTATGGTTATGCGTGATCCGGTAATGTACAGAATTCGTTTTGTCGAACATCATCAAAGTAAAGATGACTGGTGTATTTATCCAATGTATGATTTTACCCACTGTATTTCCGATGCGATTGAGGATATTACTCATTCTTTGTGTACCCTGGAATTTCAGGATAACCGGCGCTTATATGACTGGTTTTTAGATCACTTGGAAATAGGTAAGCCTCCACGGCCTTATCAATATGAGTTTTCGCGCCTTAATCTTGAATATACGGTTATGTCCAAGCGCAAATTAAACGCCCTGGTTACTGATGGTTACGTAAATGGCTGGGATGATCCTAGAATGCCGACAATATCCGGCATGCGAAGGCGCGGCTATCCCCCGGAGGCGATAGTGACTTTTTGTAATCGAATAGGAATTAGCAAGCAGGACAGCACCATCGGTATGGATGTGCTGGAGAATGTCCTGCGGGATGAGTTAAATCTTAATGCCAAACGCAGTATGGCGGTGCTGGATCCGGTAGAACTTGTGATTGAAAATTATCCAGAAAATAAGATAGAAACTCTTTTCGCACCTGTTCATCCGCAAAACGAGGCCATGGGCAAACGCGCGATTTTCTTCTCACGTAAGCTCTATATAGATCGGGCCGATTTTAAGGTAGAAGCTAACAACAAATATAAACGTCTGGTGTTGGGCAAGGAAGTGCGTCTTAGAAATGCGTATGTAATAAAGGCAGAAAGGGTTAAGAAAAATCCTGCAGGCAAAATTGAAGCAATTTATTGTACTTATGATCCTGAGACCCTGGGTAAAAATCCCGCTGATGGGCGTAAGGTAAAAGGGGTTATACATTTTGTAGAGGCCAGTAAAGCACTGCCGGCTAAATTCAAATTATATGACAGGTTATTTACAGTGCCTGATCCGGCCAGGGAAGAATGCTTTACTGAGACAATAAATCCCGAGTCTTTGGTTGAAACTCACGGTTTTGTGGAGCCAGGTATGCAAAAGGCGGCAAAGTTGGAAACTTTTCAGTTTGAGCGCGAGGGCTATTTTTGCATGGATCAGGACAGCACTGATGATAATCTCTTATTTAATCGGACGGTTACTTTACGCGATACCTGGGGTTCAAGATAAACGCCTGTATCAGGATTATTATCGTTTTATGTCAGATTTAAAATACGCTCAACGGGTTATCTATTAATCTCTATTGAGGGATGGCTGCATCCCTGGTAGTTGTTCTCATTTTATACATACTCCAAAACTACCTAAGGCAGCGACCATGATTTATAAGTATGGACAGGGTATATGGCCAGAATAGTATGAGATAAAAAATCTTATCTTGATATTTCAAACTGTATATAGGTTTGGTTGATATTACGTTTATGCCAGTTATTAAAAAACTTTAAATGTGCAAAATCAGGTGCAACCTCCAGTTGTTCCACAGTATCAGCAAGCTCCTGCCAATCGTCGAGGGCCTGTCCAACTTTATTTGTCAGCCAGTCCAGATAATTGCCAGTATCACGGCGGGCTTTGTCGAGGGTGCCGGGGTGCCCGTGGCCTGGTACGATATTCAGCGGTTGCAGGTTTTCTATGACATGGAACGACTGCTGCCATTTGGCAACCGGCGTGGTGGGATGGATCCCGAGCAGGCGGTCATGAAATACAAAGTCTCCGCTGAATAAAGTTCGGGTTTTTGGCATCCATAATACCGCGTCACCCGCAAAATGGCCATCACCCGGCCAAAGCAGCTTAAATTTAACCTCACCGACATTAAATTCCTGTTGGTCGGCATTTATCACATCTAAGGCAAAGACAGGCTTAACTGTATTGGCTTCTTCGCCAATCTGGGATTTCAGTCTTGTTAGATGCGGCTCGGCTTGCCGGCGTTGGTTGTCAACGGTACGTTGCAGCGCCTTAATACTAATTCCTTTCTGGGCAAAGTAGCTGTTACCCAGCCAATGGTGATCCTGAACCCCGATGTTGACTACCAGACGAATCGGCTTATCGGTGATACTTTTAACGGCCTGCTCCAGTAGTTTAGCGCCAGCAGGTGATGCTCCGGAGCCTATTAGAACTACGCCGGCTTTAGTTACGACAAAACCAAGCGTGTTATTTAAGGCATGGTTATCCGGGGTGCGTGGTCCTATCTCGCCTACAATGGCATAAGTGTTTTTACTGACTTCTTCAATTTTTAAATCGAACGCATGTGCCCCGAATGAGATTAGGAAGAAGAGAAGAAAAACCGGGCGTATCATAATTCAAAATCTCCAGCAAATGGCTTATCGCCGGTCACAGTCGGCAGGTCAAGCCAATTGCCCCAATGCGACCAGCCGCCATTGTACAGTCGTACATCTTTGTAGCCCAGGTGAGTAAGCTGCTGGTAGGCAAGACTCATACGGAAACCGTCATCACAGTACACGTAAATTGTTTTGCCCTTTGGCACATCCTTGTAGAGTGCACTCAGCTCCTGGTCAGATAACCAGATTTGTGACTGACTATCCGTACCATCCATACTGACAATATTTATTGCCCCTGGAATATGGCCTTTTGCCACACCATGACTACTGCTGCCTGCATAGCGCTCAGGTGGGCGGGCGTCAATCAATACGATTTCTGATAACTTGCCCATTGATACATGCTCATATACCTCGGGAAATTCAACATACATGGATTTATCTGCTGGTTTCAGCACGATATTGCCTGGTTTGTTAGGCGCTGAGGCTTCCTGAGTGATTTCCTCAAATGCTGACCAGGCAACGGTGCCGCCGTTCAGTACTTTCACCTGATTCATCGGGAAGCCATATAGCTTCAGTAATACCCATAAACGGGCACTGGTTACCGTGCGGGTATCATCATAGAGAACAATAGTTGAATCCATGGTAATGCCCCAGTTACGCAGCGTTTCCTGAAACTGCTCTCGTGTGGGAAAACGGGTCACTGTCAAAGTTTGGTTGTCGGCCAAATCTTTAAACCGTTTAACTTTAATCGCCCCAGGTATATGTCCGACTGTGTGGTAGCGATGAGGGTGATAACGTACTTCCAGGATTACCAGGTTTTCGTCATCAATATGTTCAGACAGCCAATCAGCGTCAATAAGATAATCAGGTTCAGCTACTACCATAGACGGTATTGTTATTGCTGTTATCAGAAGTAACGCAGCAAATATAATTTTCATAGTTCTACTCCCTGGGCCGAAATTATCAGAATACTTTTAAAGTTTAGCATTATTCATAAATCCCCTTGATTAATTTTATAAAAATGCAATTACCCTTAATTATATTATTGATATTTACAGATATTCTAAATGCCTTACAAGTTTTTCTTTGACCACAAGCTGTGGAAAACAGCCCGGTACTTTATAATTCCTGTTAGACTTTTTGCAGAATATGATTATCAAAACCGAACAGGAACTAGAGAGTTTGGGTGCCCGGCTGGCGCAGCAATACCCAAAGGGCGGAGTGATTTTACTAAAAGGTGAATTAGGAGCCGGCAAGACTACCTTGGTACGTGGCGCCTTACGAAGCTTGGGTCACAAGAGTTCGGTCAAAAGCACTACTTATACCATTGTTGAGACTTATGAACTGCCTGACAGAACTATCCAGCATTTTGATTTATACCGCCTGGCAAACGGAGCGGAATTGCAGGCAATGGGATTTAGGGACTATTTAGCAGATAATAATCTTATTTTTATCGAGTGGCCTGAAAAAGCCCTGGGATTTTTACCCAAAGCAGATTGTGAGGTACATATTAAATATCATCCTCAGGGCCGGACAGTAGAAATAAATGCATAAGTACTTTGTTATTTTTTTTCTTTGGCTAAGTTCTCAAGCTTTGGCCGAAAATCTAATTTCTGATATTAGAATCTGGCAGGCGCCTGACAGCAGCCAGATAGTGCTGGATATGTCACAAGCTGCTGATTATCAACTTGATTATTCGGAGGTGAAGTCGCAGCTTCAGCTTAAGCTGTTAAACACTAATACCATTAATGTATTGGATCGTAAATTAAATAATGATAAACGACTGAGCCGAATAAGAACCAAACAAAATGCCAAGCAGCTGATTGTGGCGTTTGACCTTAAAAAGCCGATAAGACCTAAAAGTTTTGTGGCGCTGCCTAATGATAAATACAGCTACCGGCTGATTATCGAACTTAAAGATATTAAACCGGAAACAGAACCAGTAAAGATAATCAAAAACAAAGAATTTCTAGTGGCAATTGATGCCGGGCATGGCGGCGAGGACTCAGGAGCGATCGGAGTTAATAATTATAAGGAAAAAAGCGTGGTTTTGGCTATCGCCGAGGAATTAAAAGAATACATCAATACCGACCCTGAGATGCAGGCATTTTTATTGCGCAAAGGAGATTATTATTTATCGTTGAAAAACCGGGTACGTATGGCAGAAGAAGCCAAGGCTGATTTGTTTATTTCAATCCATGCCGATGCCTATAGGGATAAAGGCGCTAAAGGCGCATCGGTTTATATACTTTCAAAAACAGGCGCCAGCTCCAGCATGGCTGACTGGCTGGCGGATAAAGAAAATTCAGCCGATAAATTTGGCGGCACTCCAATAGAAGAAGGAAGTAACAGCCTTCTAGAGGGTGTGTTATCCGATCTGATTTCCAGTGCTAAAAATAAAGACAGCAAGCAGGCGGCGGGGTTGGTGCTTAATAGCTTAAAACGCAGCAAATTAATTGATATTCATTCCAGACAGGTGGAACGGGCAAATTTCTTTGTCTTAAGAAACGGCAGTATTCCAGCTATTTTGGTCGAAACCGGTTTTATGTCCAATCCGGAGGAAGCCGAGCTTTTGGCGGATGCTGACTACAGAAAACAAATCGCCCTTATAATTTATCGAGCTTTGGTCGAATATAAAAAATTTAACTGATATGAAATACCTGGCAAGATTTTTTTAATAAGCTGTTATCGAGTTTTCTGCCAGACATTAAACCTGTGGCCGCTGAGATTCTTGCTGTCCTGGCTTAAAAGATAGATATAAGCATCGGTTATTGACTCTGGTGCAGGCAGTTTCTTTGGGTCTTCGGCCGGAAATGCCGAGGCTCGCATTCTAGTTCTGACCACGCCGGGGTCAATTAAATTTACTTTTATCTTGTCCTGGGAAAATTCCTCGGCCAGAGTCTGCATCATACCCTCATTGGCAAATTTAGTGGCCGAATATGCCCCCCAGTAGGCAATACCTTTTATGCCAAGTCCGGAACCGGTAAAGATGACGCTAGCTTTGTCTGACCTTTGTAAAAGCGGATGACAGAATTTAGTCAGAATAAATGGCGCATGCACATTTACCTGAAAAATCTTATGCCAAAGATCGGTAGCAAATTGGGCATAGGGCGCCATAGTTCCCAAAATAGCCGCATTATGCAGCAGGCCATCCAGCCGGCCAAATTCACGGTAAATGCCCTCGGCAAGTTTAATCGCCGCTTTATCATCAACTTCGGTCAAATCAAGTTTATATATGAAGGGTTCGGTAAAATCCTGCGCTATAATTTCGTCATAACAAATCTCAAGTTTTTTGCTAGTTCTACCGGTTAAAATCACGGTTGCCCCCTGGCCGGCAGCAGCGGTTGCTACTGCCTTGCCGATACCATCGCCAGCGCCGGTAATTAATACCACGTGGTCTTTAAGTGCATCGCCTTTTGCAGGATATTCAGGTTTTTCCATTTTTTAAACTTCTGCTTGTGGTTTCAATTTCATGGGGTTCTAACAGTTCTTTGCCGGAGTCAATTCCAAGTTTTTCAAATTTTCTCATACTTGGAATCACCAACCGTTCCAGTGAGCCGATAGCGCTATTATACGACTCTACCGATTGTTGCAGGCTTTTGCCGGTTTTTTGTAAATGCTCCAGAAAACTGGCAAACCTTTTGTGTAAATCTACACTCAAATTCTTAATTTCTTCAGCATTTTTGGATAAAGTAAATTGTTTCCAGCCGTAGTTTATAGTACGTAAAAGCGCTACCAGGCTGGTAGGGGTGGCAAGAATTATTTTCTGCTCTAATGCATTTTCCAGTAGTTTATCATCTGCTTCCAGCGCTAAGGATAAAAAGGCATCACCCGGAATAAACAGCACCACAAAATCCGGGGAGTCGCTAAACTGCTGCCAGTATTGTTTGCTGGCAAGTTCGCGTATTTTGGTCCGGATATTTCTAGCATGTCTTTGGGTCTCTTTTAGTTTTACTTGCGGGTCGGAGACTTTTATTGAATTTATATAAGCATCAAGCGGGGTTTTGGCATCAATGACAATGCTGCGATTTTCCGGCAAATGCACTACCACGTCAGGACGCAGCAGGTTATGGTTACCAGTGGTTAACTGTTCGCTGAAATCAGCATGAGTATTCATGCCGGATAGCTCCAGCAGACGGCGTAAGGTTATCTCACCCCATTGGCCGCGTACCTCCGGGCGTCTTAAGGCCTGTACCAGATGCTGGGTTTCAGCTTTTACCGCTTCCTGTGCAAGATTTACTCCTTTTAATTGCTCGGTTATAGAGCCATAATCGGTTTTACGTTCCTTTTCTATTTGAGTAATCTGCTTTTTGGTATCGTCAATTAGTTTATTCAAAGGATTTATAATTTTTTCAATTTCTTCCTGCTTGCCGGCAAAAAATTCATTTGCCTGTGATTGATGTTTGCTCATATTTTCACTGGCAAGTTTTAAGAAAAAATCATTATTGGCCATCAGGGCCTCACGGGCTAATTCATTAACCATCCGGGCGAAGCGTTCAGTCTGCTCTTTCTTTACATATTCTAAAGTTTGACTCTGTTGCTCGGCTTCGAACTCTAGCCGGTTTTCCAGTTTCATTATCTGGCGTTTAAGACGTCCAGCAGTAATAGCTCTGGCAATTAGGCCTAAAATCAGTCCAAACAGGAAAACCAGGACAAAGATTAACCAGTAAGTAAAATCATGCGCAGCAAAATTTTCACTGCTGGTAATATAGGACCAAAACCTGTGAAAAAAATCCTGCATTAGATAAATTTCAAAAGTTCTTCGGCCTGATTTATTCTGGCATACACTTCCCAGGTATCAGGTCTATCATCTTTTTGTAAATAGCCATATTCTGCCAGTATCATGTCAACTCCGGCGGCTTGGCAGGCTTTAAGGTCTATCATCGAATCACCAATATATAGGGTATTTTCAGGGTTAACATCAAGCACTTTACAAGCATGCAGTATCGGTTGTGGATGTGGTTTGGAGTTGTTGTAGGTATTGCCCGATACTATAACTTTTGCTTTATTAAATATCTTTAGTTTTTTAAGCAAGGGCAGAGTAAAACGTTCTGGTTTATTAGTTACCACTCCCCACTTGATTTTATGTTTTTCTAACTGTTTTAGCACTTGGTCAATTCCCGGAAATAACCTGGTTTCTACTGCAATATTATCTTCATAATAATCAAGTAGGAGATTTTTCAGCAACCCGTCCTTATCCTGGTTTTTACCAAAGCCTAGCTCAATCAAATACCTGGAGCCAAAAGCGGCATAGGGTCTCACAGTTTTTTCACTTAAAACTGGGCGGTTTTTAAGTTTAAGTACATGGTTTAGTGCCAGGCTTAAATCCTTGGCGGTATCAGCCAGGGTACCGTCCAGATCAAACAGCCAGGCTGCAAATTTCTTATCCGGCATCAGCCTTTTTAGCATACGCCAGGTAGTTAACTGCAATATCTTTACCCAGGGAGTAGTTTTTGCTAAATGGGTTATATGACATGCCAGTAATATCCAATGTGTTAAGCCCGGCTTGCCTTATCCATATGTCAAGTTCGGACGGTCTGATAAATTTTTGATACTCATGAGTGCCCTTAGGTAATATGTTTAGCAGATATTCGGCGCCGATAATGGCGAAAAGATAGGATTTAGGATTACGGTTGATAGTTGAGAAAAACACATCTGCCTCAGGCCTGGCAAGCCTGGAACAAGCATTAATAACAGATGATGGATCCGGCACATGTTCCAGCATTTCCAGGCAGGTAATCACATCAAATTCTTGTGGCTTAATTGTGGCAAATTCTTCTGCTGTTATTTGCTGGTAGTCAACATCAAGCCCTGATTCCAAAAGATGCAGTTTGGCCACTTCCAGGGGTGCTTTGCCCATATCAATGCCGGTAACGCTGGCGCCACGTTTAGCCATGCCTTCGGTCAGGATTCCGCCGCCGCAGCCTACGTCCAGAACTTTCTTGCCGTCAAGGCCGCCGGTATGCCGTTCAATATAGTCAAGGCGTAAAGGATTAATATCATGCAGTGGTTTGAATTCACTTTTCGTATCCCACCACCGGGCCGCCAGTTCTTCAAACTTGGCGATTTCTTGTGGGTCAACATTATTTGTCATTGGACTTCTTTTTAAATAATTTAGCCAGTAAATACACTATCCATGCCGCCAGGGCAATGAGCAGTAATAATCTAACCATATGCTATACTCAAAATCTATAGGTTCTGTATTGTAAATTACTTTGACAAAAGAGATTGGATATGAGAAGGAATATATTGGTTCTTTTGCTATTTTTATTGGCAAATCCAGCATTTTGCGTTGAGAGTGCTGAGGTTAAACATGGTGCTTTTTTGGGAGCCAAAACCACAGCCATGCCGGCCTGGTTTAAAGATAGCTTTCTGGATTTGGCGGAAGATATTGCAGACGGTAAGGACCAGGGTAAAAGAATAATGGTTTATTTTCATCAGGATGGCTGTCCATATTGCAATTTACTGGTCGAGGAGAATTTTGCTGACGAAAGTATAAAATCCAGAATGCAGCAGTCTTTGGATGTAGTGGAAATCAATATGTGGGGCGATCGGGAGGTGATAAGCGTTAATGGCAGGTCCCTGAGTGAAAAGCAGTTTGCCGTTGCAAAAAAGGTGCAATTTACTCCGACTTTGTTATTTTTTAATGAAAGGGGCAAGGAAGTTTTGCGTTTAAATGGTTATTTGCCCCCTGCCGAATTTAAGCTGGCGCTTGACTACGTAATCGGTAAAAATGAGGAAAATTTAAAATTCAGTAAATTCGTCAAACAGAATTTAACCCCTGGCGGTGAGCTTATAGCTGAACCGGATCTATTTCTGTCAGGACCGGTGGATTTACAAAAGCTAAAAGCAGGCGGCAAACCTTTTACCTTGTTTTTTGAAGCCGGTAACTGCCAGTCTTGTGAAAAACTGCATAAAAACGTATTGGCTGACCCTGATACCAGAAATATGTTTAAAAAATTAAACTCCTTGCAACTTGATATAAATTCTTCTCATAAGCTTATCGGTCTAAATGGCGCTGAGACCAGTGCTAAACAACTGGCAGAGGATTTAAACGTGAATTTTGTGCCGACTATAATTTTTATGGACGGCAACGGTAAAGAGATAATCCGTTCTGAGGCCATGTTTAAAATTTTTCATAGCCAATCTATGGCAGATTATGTAGTAAGCGGCACATATAAAACCGAAGGCGAGTTTCAAAGGTATTTATCCGCAAGGGCAGAAAAAATTAGAGAGACCGGTCAAGACGTAGATATTTGGAAATGAGGTTCTCTAATTGCCAAAAATCAAATCATAGTCGGATGCTTGTTTTTCCGGTTTTGACTTTGGGGTCGGAGCTGGGGCCGGAATAGGGTTTGGAGGTTGGTTGTTGCCGAACAGCCAGTCAAGAAAAGACGGATATTGCTCCGGCACCTCAGGCTCAGGATAACATGGCCCGTTCTCAAATGGCGAAGTGCCGGCGACAAATGGCAGGTACACGGCATTTTTACAGCTTTTATTCGATAACAAACCGCTTAGTTTATTAACCCAGGCATATTCGATTCCAGTTGGTCGGGAAAATTGAAAACTTGAAAGGTTTAGTCTTTTCATAGTATTAATCCACAAGCGCAGGGCCCCGGAAGAACCACTTAAGCGGCTTGGCTTATTATTGTCACGTCCTACCCAGTTGACCGTAAGGTAATTTCCGGCAAAACCGGCAAACCAGCTGTCTCTGGATTCGTTAGTGGTGCCGGTCTTGCCCGCCAGATTAAGTGAAGAGTTAAAGCTGGCATTTACCCTGGCGGCGGTACCGTTTCTTACAACTTCGCGCATGGCCCGGTATATTAAGAATGCCGATTTTTCGTCGGTAACTTGCCTTATTTGCATGCTGTAGCTTTTTAAAGGCTCGCCGTTTTGTCTGGTTACTGATCTTATGGCGCGCAGCGGAATACTAAAACCCTTGTTGGCTAAAGTAAGAAAATATTGCGCGACTTGTACCGGGCTCATGCTGACCGCGCCTAACAGCAACGAAGGATAAGCCTGCACCTCCTCATCAAAACCGAATTTACGTAACTTTTCTACAACTGATGATATACCAACCTCTATACCCAGGCGGGCAGTAGCCAGGTTGTATGACTTGGCAAGCGCCGTAATCAAAAAAGGCCTGCCATGTTCCTTGTGATCATAATTATCCGGGCTCCAGATTTTACCGCCGGACTTTACCTTTAACTTGCTGTCATCCAGCGGGGTGGCCAGGGTATATGAATCGGCGCGCTCCAAAGCGCTTAAATACACCAAAGGTTTGATTAAGGAGCCGATCTGGCGCCGTGCATGTACGGCACGGTTAAAACCTGGCAGCCGAAAATCCCGCCCGCCGACCACTGCGGTTACTTCACCAGTTTCGATTTGACAAACCACTGAAGCTGCCTCTAAAGTTTTATCCTTAAATCTTGCGCGTTTATCAAGTTTTGGCATTTGTTCTATTATGGCATTTTCCGTTTGCAGCTGAATAACCGGATCCAGGGTAGTGAATACCTTTATGCCTTCTGACAGCAAATCCTCTTTTTTATAATCGCGTAATAATTGTTCTTTTACTAACCCCATAAAATCCGGATAAGGAGTGTTAAGATTGCTGAAAACCGCACGTTTGGTAACCCCAAGATCGCGTGCAACTTCAATTTTATATTCATCCTCGGTGATTACTTTATCATCCTTTAATATTTTTAAAATAAGATTGCGCCGATCTAACGCTCTTTTGGGGTTCCGCCTGGGATTATAAGAAGAAGGCGCTTTTAACAGGGCAATTATGCTTACGACCTGGGCGGTATTCAACTCTTGCGGCGGCCTGCCGAAAAAGAACATGCTGGTCATGGCTATCCCATGTATTGCTCTTTCACCACTTTGCGCTAAATACACTTCATTGAGATAGGTTTCCATTATTTCGGCTTTGGTATAGTGAATCTCAAGCAAGATCGCAGTTATGGCTTCTTTTATTTTGCGCTGTAAGGTTCTCTCCTGAGTCAGGTAAAAATTCTTGGTAAGCTGCTGAGTAATAGTGCTGCCGCCTTGCACGGTTTTGCCAGCGCTGATATTGGTCAGTAATGCCCTGACAATAGCCAAGGGATTTATTCCGAAGTGAGTAAGAAATGCCTTATCTTCTACTGCTATTAAAGTTTCAGGCACAATATCCGGCAAGTCTGCAAGCTTAACTAAAATTCGGTCCTCGCCTGCACCCGGATAAAAAGAGCCTAAAGGTAATGGATCGAGCCTTACCAGGTAAACTTCCTCGCCGGCAAGATTGGTAATTTTGCTGAGTTTATCTTTGGCAAAATTTATCAGTACATGCCGGGATTTTTCCGTTCCGTCCCAGAATGTAAAATCCCGGCTTATTAATTCCACGCTATTTTCGGTTTGTTTGTAGGAACCGGTAGTGTTTAAATCCGGTTTTTCAATATAGCCAAGTAAATTAAGCTCCAGAATTAGATCAGACTTTTTTATAGCCTTACCCGGAAACAATTCCAAAGCCCTGGCATATGCCTGAGCCGGAATATCCCAGCGCTTACCTTCGAATTTAGAGCGCACATCTTTATCAATCCAGGCAGCATAAATTACAAGTGCAAACAAACCAATCAGCAACAGGCTAAAGCTAAGCCCGGCTACTATTTTAAACCCGGTGGAAAATAACTGAAATTTAGTCCGGGTTTTTTTCGGACCTGGTTTTTTTTGCTCTTTTTTATCTTTGGCGGCGTTTGACTGGCCGTTTTTGGTCTGTTCGCTCATTTATTGGTGTTTGATTATCGCCTGGATTTTTTTGTATTTAAGATTTTCATTTATCCGGTCACGTTCTTTGAGCGCTGCTTCTTTACTAGCTAAAACCTTGGATTTTATTCTGATGAATTTAGTGTCGTCTACCAGTGCTTTTTCTGTTTCAATTTCAACATTTAATTTTCTAAGGCTGGATTTTAAAGACTCGATTTTTATTGGATTGGATTCCTTTAAACTGGCGATTTGCACATACCAGCCGGATTTTTTGGTCTCTACTGAACTAAGCGAGTCACTGGCTGGCGGCTTACCACTCAAACCCGTTACCGGGGCAATTGCCGGAGCTGTAAGGTCAGATTTTGCTTCCAGTTCAGCCGGAGCTTTGGCCGATGCTACATCCTCATATTTTTCGATGGTAATTTCCTTGATTTGTGCGCTGTCAGTATTGACTTCCGGCACGATAATATCCTGGTCAGATATATCAGAATTATCAATTTTATGTTCAGAGCTTAAAAATGGTAATACCAGAAGGAATAAGCAGCCTAAAACAATTAAACCGATGATTCTCTGGTGAGACATAATAATATGTGCTTTGTGTAAAAAACTATTGTATTGTAGTGCATTCTAACGGTTTTTTTAAAACTAATATGCAGCTATCTACAGAAAGCTTAGAGACTCTCCAGCTTAAGAAGTTCACCGAAAAGTCTTATCTTGATTATGCTATGTACGTTATTCTGGACCGGGCCTTGCCATTTATCGGCGATGGCCTGAAGCCGGTGCAAAGACGGATTATCTATGCCATGTCGGAGTTAAGCCTGTCTGCTTCTTCCAAGTTTAAAAAATCCGCCCGTACGGTTGGCGATGTGATAGGCAAATTCCATCCGCATGGTGATTCTGCAGCATATGAGGCTATGGTGTTAATGGCGCAAGATTTTTCCTATCGCTACCCTTTGGTGGACGGACAGGGCAATTGGGGTTCAATTGATGACCCAAAATCTTTTGCCGCCATGCGTTATACCGAATCCAGGCTTACCAGGTATGCCGACATTTTGTTGGCGGAAGTAAGTATGGGAACCATAGACTGGCAAGCCAATTTTGACGGCACTTTACAAGAACCGGTAAGCTTACCGGCGCGCTTGCCAAATATTTTGCTTAACGGTGGTTCAGGAATTGCAGTTGGCATGTCAACTGATATTCCACCACACAATATATCTGAAGTGACAGATGCTTTGATTTATCTTTTGGATTACAAAAAAGCAGAAGTTGCCGATTTATTTAAGTTTATTAATGGCCCGGATTATCCTACAGGCGCCGAGATTATTACCCCCAAAGAGGATATCAGGAAAATTTATCAGACCGGGGTCGGATCAATAAAGGTCAGGGCAGTCTGGCAATATGACAAACGCGAGGCGGTAGTGGTGATAACTGAATTGCCATATCAGACTTCAGGCGCCAAAGTTCTGGAGCAGATTGCCAGCCAGATGCGTGACAAGAAACTGCCAATGATCGATGATCTTAGAGATGAATCCGATCATGAGCAGCCGATACGGCTGGTTATTGTTCCTAGATCCAATCGGGTGGATATTGAAAAAATGATGTTGCACCTGTTTGCCACTACTGACCTTGAGAAAAACCTGCGTATCAATATGAATGTAATTGGTCTTAACGGCAAGCCGCAGGTTAAAAATTTAAAAGCCATTCTACTTGAATGGCTAGAGTTTAGAACCATACTTACCCGTAAACGTCTTGAATTTAGACTTGATAGGATTAATGGCCGTTTGCATATTCTAGATGGCCTTTTAATTGCTTTTTTAAATATAGATGAAGTGATTGCCATTATTCGCAATGAAGATAAACCAAAAGAACAACTTAGCCAGAGATTTAAAATTAGCGTTGAACAGGCAGATGCAATACTGAATCTTAGATTGCGTAATCTAGCTAAACTAGAAGAGATAAAGATAAAGTCTGAGCAAAAACAATTAAGTGCTGAAAAAACCGATATTGAACGTATTTTAAGTTCTAAAGCTCGTCTTAAGACCTTGTTGAAAAAAGAAATAAAACAAGTGGCAGCCGAGTTTGCCGATGCCAGGCGCTCTAAGCTAATAAAACGGCAGCTAGCGGTGCAGATTGACCCTACGAGCTTAATCCCGGCGGAAAACATAAGCATTATTTTGTCGGAAAAAGGCTGGATCAGGGCGGCTAAAGGTCATGAAATTGAACCGGAGAGCTTAAATTATAAAGCTGGTGATAAGTTCATGAGTTTTACCAGGGGTAAAAGTAACCAGGCTTCAGTGGTATTGGATAGTACCGGCAAAATCTACACATTGGCCAATAATACTCTGCCATCGGCCAGAGGCCAGGGCGAGCCTTTAACTGGCCGTCTGGATCCGCCGCCCGGCAGTTCATTTGTTGCAGTGGCAAGCGGCCTGGCGGAGGATTTATTTGTCACGGCTTCAGATGCCGGTTACGGCTTTGTAAGCAGATTTTCCGCTATGTTATCGCGTGGCAAGTCAGGCAAGAATTTCTTGAAATTGCCGGAAAATGCCAGAGCTTTGAGCCTTGAAAAAATCAAGGATCTAAAGACAGATAATTTGGTGATTGTAAGTAATGAAGGGCGCATGCTGGTTTTTGCTGTGGATAAATTGCCGAAGATGGCGCGCGGCAAAGGTAATAAAATGCTGGGCATACCTGCAGCCCGCGCTAAAGCCCGCGAGGAGTTTGTGGTAGATTTCAAAGTGGTGCCGAAAAACATGAACCTTAAGATAATATCCGGCAAGCGTCATCTCACCCTAAAGCCCAAAGATCTTGCACGTTTTACCGGAGAGAGAGGCAGACGCGGTAACAAATTGCCCCGTGGCCTGCAAAAAGTTGACAGACTGATAATAGAACAGTAGGGGGTATGTGAAGTCACCCCTGTTGACCATATGAGATATTAATTTGTTGTAACTTTTAGATTTTTTAAAATCTTGCTATCTGCCTTTTTATCCGATTCCGGTAACGGGTTAACGATATTAGGCAAGACTCCGGCTTTAACAAGTTTATTCAGTAAGCTTTTTACGCTTTCTATAGATAAATTGTCGTGAGTTTTATTTATTAAATTCAAGGCAGTTTGTATATCTTTGGTATTTTGTAAAGCTCTGAAAAGTTCCTGTTCTCTTTTCGAGATAAATAACATAGGCCGTTTGCCTAATATCACCTCATATATTTTGCCTTGAGAAATGACGTTTAGAGAAAAATTTCTGGTAAACCTAACTTGGGATTTCAAGCTTAGACCACGCAGCATGGTTTTAACGGTATCTATTATAAATGCGTTTTGAAACTTTAATCTTGAGTACTTATCCAGCCTGAAGTTACTGTCCATAAGCTGCCGCCATCTTATTATTGTTTTATTGTCAGGCTCGCTAATTACTGCCATCGGCAGTTTTGCAACTGCATCACTTATCTCAGGGATAGCGTCTATGGTTTCCTGATCCCAGGGCAGGACTTTAATATTAAATTTCTCCGAGTCTTTATATACTCCGGAGCCTGGCACAAACCTGAAGGATTCGCTGTTTACAGCGAACATGCCAGTATATTTCTCACTTAAGTTGTAGTAAAACTCCTGTTTAACCTGGAAATCACGTTCGCTTTCGCCCGGGAAACCAATGATGTTGCTTATCTCTAAAGGGATGCCGGCAGCGCAAAATGCCTCAGAAGCTCTTAAATTATCTTCTGATGTGGTCTGCTTCTGCATTTTTTCCAGGCCTTCATCAGTATAAGCTTCAGCACCAATTAGCGCCCGACACAGGCCGGATTTTTTAAGTTTTTTGGCAAATTTAAGGTCGATATTATCGGCGCGGAACATACCATACCATTGAAAGCCAAAATTCCTGGCAATAAGGGTATCGGCAAATTCCGTGGTCCATTTTTTCGAAGTATTAAGCAGGCTGTCAGCCATAAAGAATTTAACGGTGCCATATTGTTTATTATAGTTTCTGCATCCATTCTATAACCTGCTCAACCTTAAGCCGTCGGTAGATGTCCCACATCTTGTTTTCGTTGCAAAACTCACATTTATAAGGACAGCCACGGGATGAATATAGTGGTAAGGTGGCAGGGCTTGCACCATAACTATTGATTGGGATACCGGAAAATCAGGGCAGGGCAGAGTTTGGATATTTAGTCGTGGGGCTGGTTTTTTTACCAGGGTTCCGGTATTAAAATCAACTGTCATTGCCCCATCAACTGCCAGTGATTTTTCAGCCCGGTCAGCCTCAATTATTTGCCGTAAGGTCTCCTCACCGTCACCGATTGCTACCGCGTCCACTATTTTAAGCCTTAACAGTATTTCACTGGTCAACTCGCTTTCTGAAACCTGCGGCCCGCCGAATATAACAGTGATTCCAGGTTTAGCCTGTTTTAACATGCAGGCCAACAAAACTGAAAAAAATATATTGGTGGCATAGGTGGTAAAACCAACTAAAGAGTACTGACTTAGCCTCTTGAGTTCCTGATTGAAAATCCGGTATATATCGGCTATATCCTCTTTGATTGTAAAGTAACCCAAAGGCCTTGAATCTACATATTTTCTGACTGCTTTATCTATATCATCCAATAAGGGTTTAGTGTTAAGAAAGTTGGCAGCAACAGTCTGGATCAGAGGCAGATCCTGTAGATCTCCGGCATGATTATACTTATAACCGACATTGCTGGAGGTGATGTCATTGCCGTTTTCTTTCAGTCTGAAATCGGTAAAGTCCACATGTATATCAAATTGCTTTAAATAGGCTTGCAGGCAGGCAATACCCAGGGGCGGCGTTTCAATTCTAAAAAAAGGTGCAATTACCAGGCTTTCCCGGTTTTGTTGAGTTTGTTTGCTCATGAGTTCATTCTAGCACTTAAGAGCAGGTAGTATCTTATGTAATTTATACCTGTTTGTTACCGGCTAATCGCTGCTCGGCAAGATTGTGAATTAAAAAACCAGCCATGCCTGCGGGCATGGCAGATTTTAGTGGGCAGGTGTTATGCCTGGCAGCTTAGGTTTTGGCAAAGAAGCGTTTTCTTTGTCAAGTTTTTTAAGTTTGGCTTCAATATATTTTTTAATATTCTTGGCCTGCTTTAGCTCAGGGTCGAGCCTTAAAGCCTCAGAAGCCATTGATTGTGCCATCTGATAGCGTGCCAAATGTAAATAAGCCATGGAGATGCCGGCAAACAGCCTGGCATTTTCAGGGTCCATGTTTATAACATTTTGATAAGCGGCAATCGCCTGGTCAAACCTGTTGTCAGTAAGATATAAACCGGCAAGCCTGGCGTAAGCCTCCCTTTCTTCAGGGAAATTCTTAATTGCATATTTAAATTTTTCTTCCGCGGCCGGTATATTGTTCCCAAGCCATAACTTAATTCCCTGCTTTACCACATCGGCAGCAGTGTCTGCCGCTAATGCAGTATTGTTTATCAGACATAAAAAAATAAGCAATTTAATAATACGGTACATAGTAATTTTTCAGTAAAGCGTAAATGAAAAACCCCCGGCATTCAGGCCGGGGGCAGTTTAAGAGGAGAACTTAAACTATTTTTTGTATTTTGCCTTGAACTCGTCCGAGGCTTTTTTGCGCATAGCTTTCTCTTTTGGATCAAGCTTGTCCAAATACCATTTATGATCGTCAGAGTTTAGAACTTCATCCAGTTTAGCCTGTAAAGCTTTAGCTGCAGCCTGCTTTTTAGCGTCTTTGGATTTATTGCCTTTGGCAATCAATTTCTCAAGTTCCGGCACCATCTTGGAATAGAAGTGCTTGGCAAGATCATAGGTTCCATGCCAATGTGTATAGTCTGGACCCATCATAGACGCGGCATGTCGAGCCCGGCGTCCTTCATGATGCCATAGCTCAAACCAGATCCAGTCAATCTTGTTGCTGAATTTAGCCGGTTTTAACAACGGTTTGGCTTCTTTCATTAAAGCTATACCTGGCTTGGCATACTTCTCGTTATAAAGATTGACTAAAGCATCGTACTGGATGTAGAAGTTTTCAATCCAGGCCTCTTCATGACATGCGGCACATACGTCCTTCATATTGTCACATCTTTCCTCCCAGCCTATGCTGGCACTGGCAAGTCCCATTTTCTTGTCTGAGACCTCAGGTCTGATTGATAACGGTGGCCGGTTGTTCCATGAAATCCGGTTGCCAACATCGTGGGTAACGTCCTGCTTTCTGGTGGCGCTCATATGACAAGTGGCGCAAGTCGGGGCGGCAAAGTAATCTTCGCCTGCTATCCACTTGGCGCTGTCAAGATTCATCTTGTTAATGTTGGCTCTAAACGCTATACCGTGTTTGGATTCATTATAAATCTCAATTTGCGGATGGTCAGGACCCATATGACATTTACCACAGTTTTCCGGGTTTCTGGCTTGAGCCACCGAAAATTCATGTCTTGAGTGGCATGCAGAGCAAGCGCCTTCCGAACCGTCCGGGTTAATCCGGCCAATACCGGTATTAGGCCAGGTGGCAGGGTCTAGCTGCCCGTCTTTGAGCACCTTGACTTGTGAGCCGTGACATTGCCAACAACCGCTGACCGCAGCCGGTGAATTGCCTTCCGGAAAACCTTCGGTGACCAACGACCTGTTGCCTTCGACCACTTCTGCCAGCAGATTATCCAATGAACCGATAATCCGTCCGCCTTTGGCGTGATGCGATTCTGTCATCTCTTTTACTTCCTTTTCATGACAGTTGGCGCAGTCTTTGGGTGAAACAATTATTGAGATGAGTTTTTTGACTTTTTTATCATCATGTATATAGGCATCAACATCGCCCTCGTCCGCCGCATGACATTCATAGCAGCCGACTTTGGCCCGGTAGTGCTTGGATGCACCCCACATCTGGATTATGCCTGGATTGTTTTTCTTATGACATTCAACGCATTCTTTAGTCTCTTCCGAGAAATCCTTGGGTCTTTCTTTGACTGCGGCTAAAGCAAATGACGATGAGATCATAAGCAATAAAATTGATAAATATTTTATATATCGCATAAGAAGCTCCTCTATTTTAATGGTAATTAAAACGCAAAATTATTGGGATTTTTCCTAACCCTACATGATATTTTTAAATTTGTAATTAACTCAGGTTATAAATATTTCTTAACTTATACAACGAGTAAAGATTGCCTGCATGAAGTGGATAGACAGCCCTTAAATTGTTTAGCGACAATAGCATATGTTCAAAAAAGCACTATAAATCAGAATATTATTAAAAAATTATAGTGATAGGTTAAAGTTGTAAAAGCCAAATTTGTGTGCTAGATTTTAACCTATGTTATAAAAATCATGGTTGGTAGGATAGGTGTTACAAAGTGCAATTGAATATGCGGAACCAGAGGGCTGTATAAGGTGCCCGATTAGAAGCCGTGCGTTATTTGGCAGTATTGTAGAAGATGATTTATTTGATCTGGTTTATTCCTTGAAGGTGGCCAAGAGCCAAATTGCCCCCAAAACTATTATTTATCGTGAGGGAGATAAATTTGACAAGTGTTTTACCCTCAACACCGGCTGGATGATTTTATATAAAACTTTAAAGACAGGTAAAAGGCAGATTATAGATTTTATCCTTCCTGGTGATTTTATGGGGTTTGAAGTGGATGGTAATGGGCGGCAGCTTTATAGCCTGGAAACTTTAACTGATTGTGGTTTTTGTTTATTTCCATCTGCCAAGCTGAAAAACCTTATGAGTAAAAGTATTAGTTTGCTCAAAGGCTATAACAAGAAGCTTGTACAAAAACATGCTCTATATATTCAGCACTTAGTTGGTGTAGGGCGCATGGATTCCAAGCAAAGGTTGGCGGCAGTTATATTAGAATTGTTTAACCGCACGGAATACACAACTGACCACAGAGGCAGAAAATCTATGTATTTTCCTCCAACCCAGGAGGAAATGGCGGATTTGCTGGGTTTGACTCAGGTGCATGTAAACCGGGTCATGCGAGGTTAGATGGATGAGAAGATACTGGAATGTAAGAAGAAAAATCTGGTTATCTTATAAATGAGAATAAACTTGCAGCGATTGCTGCGGTTTAGAGTGCTTGGTGTAAAACATGAATAAATACGTTTAATAATTAACATAAGTTAATTTAATGATTTTTTTTATGAGTTACGCTTTGTTGGTTTTTATATTAAGTAGTTTTAATTAAAAAGGAGAGGAAAGTATGTCAAGAAAACCACTCAGTTTGAAGTTGGCAATTGCTATCAGCGCATTTGCAGCTTCCATTGCAAATGCTGAGACCCCAAGTGCAGAAATGTTGTCCAACACCTGTGTTGGCTGTCATGGCGCCAGTGGGGTAAGCAATGGTCCTGCAATTCCGACAATTGCCGGAGTTTCAGAGTCTTATTTTATGGACGCCATGAATGAGTATGCCAAGGATGAGAGGGTATCTACCATTATGGGCCGAATCGCTAGAGGTTATAGCGAAGATGAGCTAAAAGCCATGGCCGGATATTTTGCCAAGCAAAAGGCAGTTGGAGCTAAGCAGGAATTTGATGCAGCTAAGGTCAAAGAAGGTCAAAAGCTTCATGACAAGTACTGTGAAAAATGTCATGCGGAAGGCGGAACTTCAGCAGAAGATGATGCTGGTATCTTGGCAGGTCAGTGGAAACCTTATTTGGAATACTCAATGCAGGACTTCCACGCTGGTACCCGCAGTATGCCGAAGAAGATGAAGAAGAAGGTCAAGAAGATGATCGAGAAAAAAGGCGAGGGCGCGGAAGCAACTCTTAACGAATATTACGCCAGTCAACAATAGGAGGTTAGAACATGAGTAAATTTACACGTAGAAAGTTTATTAAAGCAGGTGGCGCACTGGCAGCCGGCGCATCAGTCGGCTATGCTCCCTATGTTATAGGCAGTAGTCATGGCAAGAAAAAAGTTGTAGTTGTTGGCGGTGGTATGGGCGGGGCAATTTCCGCTAAATACATCAAAATGGCTGACAGCAGTATTGATGTTACTATAGTAGAGCCGAACAAGGACTATTACACATGTTTTCTTAGTAACGAAGTATTAGGCGGTGATCGTGACATTACCTCTATCAAGTTTGGTTACGATGGTCTTAAAGGTCATGGGGTTAATGTGGTGCACGATACAGCTACCGGTATTGATGCCGATAAGAAAGAAGTTGTTACTGCAGGCGGCACCAAACTGCCATATGATCGCTGTATTGTTTCTCCTGGAATTGATTTTAAATGGGAAGCTATCGAAGGTTATGATGCGGAAGTAGCCAAGAAAATTCCACATGCCTGGAAAGCCGGTGAACAGACCATGACCTTGCGTAAGCAGTTGGTTGACATGAAAGATGGCGGCACTGTGGTAATCTGCCCACCAACAAATCCTTTCAGATGTCCTCCAGGGCCATATGAAAGAACCTCGCAAATTGCTCACTATATTAAGCATAACAAGCCTAAATCCAAGATTGTTGTATTAGATCCTAAGGATAAATTCTCTAAATTCGGTTTGTTTATGGAAGGCTGGAAGAACCATTATGGTTATGGTACTGATAATAGCCTGATCAAGTGGGTTAAAGCTGCTGATGGTGGTAAAGTGGAAGCCGTAGATCCGGCAAAAATGACGGTTAAAACCGAGTTTGAAGACGTTAAAGGTGATGTAATTAATATTATCCCGCCGCAGAAAGCAGGAAAGATTGCCTTTGATGCCGGCCTTACTAACGAGTCAGGCTGGTGTCCGGTACATGGCAATACTTTTGAGTCAACAATTCACAAAAATATACATGTGGTTGGTGATGCTTCAATTGCAAAACCGTTGCCTAAATCAGGGTATGCCGCAGCCTCTGAGGCTAAGGTGTGCGCAGCGGCAGTCGTTGCCTTGTTGCATGCGCAAGATGCACCGCAGCCATCGTATGTTAATACTTGTTACAGTATTATCGCACCTAAAGATGGAATTTCTGTGGCTATGGTATATGCATTTAAGGATGGCAAGATCATCAAGGTTAAAGGCTCAGGTGGTCTTACTCCAAGTGGTGATAAGCGTGATCCTAAGTTGCGTGAACGTGAAGTTCAGTATGCATACTCCTGGTTCAACAATATAACCGCAGAAGCGTTTAAGTAAAACCTGTATTTGGCTGGAAGCCGGGTATACCGGCTTCCGGTCAGTTACTCAAAGTAGTTGGATTTATTAGATTGTGCGGATATTAAAATTAGCTGCAGTATTATTGGTTATTTCCTGGTCGTTGGTGGCCGTAGCTGATAATAGAATTTTGGGAAAACCAGGCCCTAAACAAACAAATTCCAGAACGTATCTGGAAAAATTTCAAAAACTAACTCCTAATCTGGCCAATGGCAGAGTGCAATATGAAGTGTGCGCTTTATGTCACACTCCTGAAGGCTGGGGCAGTCCATCCGGACGCTACCCACAGATAGCCGGTCAGTATTTTGAGGTGATAGTCAAACAAATGGAGGATATACGTAATGGCAACCGGGATAATCCGACCATGTATCCTTTTTCCCAGTTTGATAACAGCAGACAGGGATTACAAAACATGGTTGATGTTGCCGCTTATATAAGTCAGCTGCCGATGTCGGCCAATAATGCGTATGGTCCGGGAAGAGACCTAACTCTGGGCGAAAGATTGTACAAAGATAATTGTGTAAAATGCCATGGTAAAAATGGTGAAGGCCGGGCCGACAAATATTATCCGAGAATTCATGGACAACATTATAAATATCTGTTGCGTCAGTTGCGTTGGATAAAAAATAAAAAAAGGCGCAATGCTGATTTAAAAATGCAGCGCCAGATTAATGGATTTAAGGATAGTGATTTAAGAGCGATAGCGGACTATACGTCACGTTTAAAGCCGGATACAAATTTGATTGCCAAAGACCACCGCTGGCGCAATGATGATTTTAGAGGTGGTTTTAATCACGCACAAGAAAGAGACAGGAGATCTGGCAGACCATAGAGCTGCAATCTTAAGAGAATTAAATTATGGGGCTTTTTAGTAAAATAAACTGGAAGAAGACAAGTGCTTTTTTTGCGATTTTATTCATTGGTGTAATATTTGCCGGACTTTTCAACATTGGTCTTGATTATACCAACAGAACTGAATTTTGTACCTCATGTCATACAATGAAAATAAACATGGAGGAACTTAAGGAGACTCCGCATTGGCTGGGGCGAACCGGTGTGAGTGCCGGCTGTGCGGATTGTCATGTGCCAAAACAGTTTTTTCCAAAAATGAAAGCCAAAATATTGGCGGCCAAGGATGTGTGGCATGAGATTCTTGGAACTATTGATACTAGAGAAAAGTATGAAAAGCATCGCTGGGATATGGCGAGCAGGGTATGGGAGAAAATGCGTGCCACTGATTCCAGGGAATGCCGCAACTGCCATTCATACGATAATATGGATTTCAGCCTGCAGGATAAAAGTGCGAGAAAAAAACATGCTAACGCAGATGATAAGGGTAAAACCTGTATTGACTGTCATAAAGGTATTGCGCATGAAGAGCCGGACGAGCCGGATGAGGATGAGGAAAAGACTTAAGGTTTATTCACCACTTTAGCTGAGTATAGTTCTAAAAGATGAAAAAATATCTTGTTGTAATTTTGACAATGGTTTTTAGCTTTGTTTTTGCCGCCGATAATAAGCGCGCTCAGGAAATTAAACTGCGTGAGGCTGCGGCGGTGGGCGACAGCAGGACCGTTAAAGAGTTGCTGCGGCAGGGTTTGGATATTAATGCTGCTAATAAATACGGCAAGACCCCGCTTATGCGGGCGGTGGAGGAAGGAAAAAATCATACCGTGTTTTTTCTTTTAGGCAGTGGCGCTGATGTGAATAAAAAGACCAGAACCGGCTCCACGGCACTCACATTTGCTGCAGAGAACGGATATTCGGAAATTTCAGCGATGCTGGTTGAAATGGGGGCCAATGTGCATGATAGAACCAGATCAGGCTGGGATTCTTTAATGATAGCTGCACAGGAGGGATATCCGGTGGTGGTAGCACAGCTGCTTGAATTCGGTGCCAATATAGAGGCGGTAGATGTTAAAGGTAATACCGCCTTGATGTACGCGATTAATAAGGGCCATGACAAGGTGGTAAGCGCAATGTTCTGGTACAAGAAAGAAGAAATAAATCCTAATCAAACAAATGATAGAGGCGTAACTCCTTTGTTGCTTGCCGTGGATAAAGGTCATGCAAAGATTGTAAAAATTTTGCTAAGCGTAGGCGCAAACCCGAATAAAGCCGATAAATATGGAATATCTCCTTTGCAAAGGGCCAGTGAAAAAGGTGATGCTGATATGGTGAAAATGCTGTTAGTTAAAGGAGCTGATCCTAATGCTTATGATGAAGACGGCACAACACCGCTGATGGAAGCGGCGATTAATGGTAATCTTGAAATAGTTCAAGAGCTGTTAAAGCACCGGGTGTCAGTTATTAAGAAAGACAAAAAAGGCAGGACTGCAATGATTCATGCTAAAAAATCCGGTAATCCTAAAATTTCCAAGCTTCTAGCCAAGGTTATACAAAACTCAGGTCAACCTTAATAAAGAGCCCGCGGCCAGCAAACAGTTGCTTTACTGGAATTCGAGATATAACGGCTGGTATGGGGTGCTAATTTAGCCTGTATTTATTTTGAATTTCGCATATAATCATAAAAATAATTTATTAATTTTTTATTTAATTTATAACGATGGCGGATAGAAGACTTCAGGTTTTTCACACGGTAGCAAAATTGCTTAGTTTTACCAAGGCGGCTGATACTTTGCACATGACACAGCCTGCGGTAACATTTCAGGTAAGGCAGCTTGAGGATTCGTTTAATACCAGGTTATTCGACAGAACACACAACAGGATTAGCCTTACCATGGTAGGTAGGCAAGTATTTGAATATACAGAAAAAATACTTGGTCTATATGCAGAAATGGACAAATCAGTTCGTGAGCTCACAGGGGAAATAAGCGGGGTTTTACTGCTTGGAGCCAGTACTACCATTGCCGAATATATGTTGCCGCCGATATTGGGTAGTTTTCGGGAAAAATACCCGTCTTTGACAGTTAGGCTTACTGTAGCAAATAGTGAAACCGTAGTGCATCAAATTGAAAATAATGATATTGATCTGGGAGTAATTGAGGGGCCGATTGGTAACAAAAAACTCATGGTAGATGTATGTAAACACGATGAGCTGGTTTTAATTGTCGCCCCTAATCATCCTTTATCTGGCAAAAAGACCGCCAACATTAAAGAATTACTAAACTACCCTTATATACTGCGTGAGGAAGGTTCAGGCACTCGGGAAATTATTACCGAAGAATTGGCTGCGGGCGGCCTTGATCCAAATGAGTTAGAGGTTATTATGGAGTTAGGCAGTCCGGAGGCGATAAAAGGCGCGGTGGAATCAGGAGTTGGAATTTCAATCTTGTCGCGGGCTTCAATAGAAAAAGAACTAAGGTTAGGCACCCTGGTTGCAATTAAATTAAAACCTACACTCAAGCGAGATTTTTCTTTTGTTTATCAGAAACAGAAATTCAGAGTACGTGGAATTGAGGAGCTTTTAAATTTTGCCAAGAAAAGCTGCTCGTTAAACGATGACTGACAGAGCTCAGGAGACTGAAATTTTAGAAAATTTCAGAACTCTTGATAATGAAAACCGGAAAATTCTTTTAAAGTTTGCCAGATTTCTTAACTTTGAAGCTCCTGAAAAACCCAGGCTCAAGCCAGTTGCTGAACCAAGGAAAATTTCCCGGCCCACTAGTGAGAGCGTGGTATCTGCTGTTAAACGCTTAAGAAAGACTTACCCAATGTTAGAGGCTGATATGTTAATGAATGAGGTGGCAGAACAAATGACAGCGCATTTAATTAAAGGTAAGCAAGCTGCGATTGCAATAGATGAGCTTGAAGTAATATTTAAACGAAAATACCTAGAAACCAAGAATGATTAAATATATTTCCGACTGGTTCGGCAGACAGTTTTCCAATCCGCAGGCAACTATTCTTACGCTGCTGCTTGTCCTTTTATTTTCAATAATTTTACTTTTTGGGGAAATTTTAGGCCCTATTTTAGCTGCAGTAGTAATTGCATACCTTTTAGATGACATAGTTTGTAAAATAAGCAAAGTTACAAAAATACCTCGAATTTTTGCCGTAACTATAGTATTCGTAATGTTCCTGGCTTTTGTGCTGTTTGTTTTGATGTTTATCGTACCGTTAGCCTCCAGCCAGCTAGCTCAGTTTATTGGCAAGGCGCCAAGTTATATCGAATTTGGCAAGCAGCAGATTTTAGAATTAAGTCAGGCGTACCCGGCGATTTTTAAATCTTCTTTTGCTAATGATATTAGTGAAAATATCGCTCGCAGCATGACAGAATTCAGCCAGGATATACTGGGTAAAACCCTGTCCTTTATCCCCGGTGCGGTAACCGTGGTTATTTATATAGTAATGGTGCCGCTTTTGGTTTTATTTTTGTTAAAAGACAAAGACAAGATTACATCCTGGATTGATAAGTTTTTACCGCAGGATTACAGCTTGACCGCTAAAGTCTGGCATGAAGTGGATTATCAGCTTGGCAACTATGTTTTAGGTAAATTCTGGGAGATTTTGATTGTCGGAGCGGCGACCTACGCTTGTTTTGTGGTGTTTGATTTGCAGTATGCGTTGTTGCTTGCGGTAATAGTTGGCTTGTCGGTTTTGATTCCGTATATCGGGGCCACAGTTGTAACAATTCCGGTGGCTTTAATCGCCTTGTTCCAATTTGGCCTGACGCCTGCCTTTGTTTATTTGATTCTGGCGTACTTGGTTTTGCAGGCTTTGGATGGTTATGTGCTGGTGCCGCTGCTTTTCTCCGAGGCGGTTGATCTGCATCCGGTAGCGATAATTGGTGCGATTTTATTATTTGGCGGTATCTGGGGTTTTTGGGGACTGTTCTTTGCTATTCCGCTGGCAGTACTAATTGCAGCAGTTATAAGTGCCTGGCCAGGGGAATTGGAGCCGAATTCGCAAGCTTAATATTAAGCTTATTATATATTTCCACACCTTTACCAGGGGTATTTGAAAAACCACCAAACATAGCTTTGACTTGCTATTGATTTGTGGTAGATTTGTCGCCTGAATAAAAAGATTACTACATAAAAATAATTGTTAAATATTTTTTAGTAAAAGGAGTTGCCAGTGGAAGATAGAATATACCCTTACATTTTTCTTATATGTTGTTTTTTTTCAGTTAATGCTTTGGCATTTGATATAGAAAATGCTAAAAGAATAAATAAATCCTGTGCTTTATGTCATGGTCAGCTGGGCCAGGGTACGCCGTCAGCGAGTTCCCCCAGGCTTGCCGGCCTGAACGCCAAGTATCTTAAAAAAGAAATGGAATTTTATCGAAGCGGCAAACGGGAAAATTTATCAATGGTAATTGCTTCCTCAATTAAGACTATGACTGATAAGGATATCGATGATATTTCCCATTATTTGGCGCAAATTGATATTGAGCACTCGGGCCGGCCGGTTTTAAACCCACATTCGGGTGACATTGCGGCTGGTAAAGATGAATTTTTAGGAGAATGTAAAACCTGTCATGGCAGAGACGGTCTAGGTAAAGAGAAAAAAGGCGCGCCGATGGTTGCCGGCCAGCACGGCAGTTATCTTTTTATGCAGATGCAGCGTTTTCAAACCAAAGAACGGCATCATGACGATGACCCGGATGATGATACTTTTGAGGATTATTCTGAAGCAGATTTAAATAACCTGATAGCTTTTCTAACTGATACCGGGCTTAAGAGGATTGCATTAGCCCGTGAGACTGGTGCAGGCAAACCAAAAGAGGATCGTCCGGTAGTAGCTTTGATAAATGCGCTGTTTAATAAAGAACGAAAAGATTCTGCCAGTAAATTTAAAGGAGCTTTCAGGGTATCGGAAAGAGGCGAAATTATTTTATCACCTAAATTTTCCGGAATGTCATCTGCCGGCGGGATAAAAGGTGAGTTTGCCATAGAGGACGGTAAAGTGATTTTTTACCCTAATAAGAGACTTTTGCATAACACCTAAAAAATTTGCCGGCCAAACGGAGCCTTCAATTTTTTTGGCAAAATCCACAAAAATCTGTTCAATAATTGCCATATTTTCGATATTAACACCCATTCATCCTAAAATCAGGATGTTTTAGCGCTAATTTTGCTGCTTTTGGCATATTTCAGGCGCAACTCACCTGTATTTGCCGCATCTGTTTCAAAATATTCATCCCGCATTTGAT
>Ga0209790_1000010_pt1 | contig 36212 bp, 37 predicted proteins | sample WorMetG1aBELIZE2_FD_187420 | JGI IMG/M metagenome (GOLD analysis project Ga0209790, IMG submission 187420) | Marine gutless worms symbiont microbial communities from Max Planck institute for Marine Microbiology, Germany - Inanidrilus... ... | reverse complement strand
ATTTTAGGATGAATGGGTGTTAATATTGAAAATATGGCAATTATTGAACAGATTTTTGTGGATTTTGCCAAAAAAATTGAAGGCTCCGTTTGGCCGGCAAATTTTTTAGGTGTTATGCAAAAGTCTCATCTAGTCATACACGAGTAAATTCTAATGCCAGCTGGCGAAAAATCACTAGTCCTACGGGTTGCCATCATACTTCGTTAATCGCCGCTCATTTGGAATAAACAAACTTCTCTCCTTTAAGCCTTGCCTGATGCTTTTTTAATGACAACTGAGGGCATTATGTTAATTTAGATCGCTCCCTAAATCAATTCAGCCGCAGTAAAACGAAGTTTAGTATTAAGCCTGCCGGCAAACCAGGCCTTAAGTGTTACCTTCCCCGGCAGGCGGTTGACGTTGAATCCGGCCTGAGCTTCAGGCTCTGTAGCTTCCAGGGTTAACAAATTATCAGGATATACAACTTCAATACTTAACAAAAAAGGATAATATCCATCCAGAAACTTGCGCATAAAGGGCCCGTTTTTTAATGTATAAGATAAATTATCCTCCTGATAAAAGTTACGTACCGAAGCTTTAACGCACAAGGTAGCACCATGGCTTACATCCTCTAACTGTACCGAATTATTAAAAACCTCTGCTTTGGCGATACCGCTTGTAGATACCAAAGCAAGGTTTTTCATTTCCCGGTATTGATAAACTACTTCAACTTTAGCAACCGGATCAATATTCCGATAACATTGATACATCTTGATCCAGCCGGTTTTAAGGCTGTCTGCGCTTATTATAAATTGGTTATCAGAATGCAGAACTTTAGCGTCAACAGGGCTTGTCAGAAACTCAAGCTCACCCTCATTTACTTCCCTGGGCCATATGTCCTCGGCCTGTAAGGCAAAACCTTGTGCCCACAAACAAAATATCAAAATAAATTTATGCATCAAGATGAATATAGCATATTGCGCCTGAGCGCAGAATTTTTGCCATAAAATTTTACCGTATGTTAAACTTAAATCATGATAAATGTACAGAAAACAAATCATGGCGGCAAACGCGAAGGCGCCGGCAGACCTAAAGGCGCCAATCGCTACGGTGAGGCCACCTGCCCTTTGCGTATTCCTAAAAGCCTGGTTTCTGATATACGCCGTCAGCTTGATGAATATTCGGCCTACATAAAAAATGCTGAGTTTAAACTTATAGGCAAAACCGGATCTTACCAAATAGAACTTAATCTGCCGCTTTATGCCAGTCCGGTGAAAGCCGGCTTCCCCTCCCCGGCTGATGATTATGTAGAGTCGGTTTTAGACTTGAATAAGCTTTTAATCACCGAACCTGATGCCACATTTCTTGCCCGGGTTGATGGTGACTCCATGCAGGATGCCGGGATTGAAAAGGGCGATATTGTAGTGGTGGATAAAAGTAAAGAGGCTGGACACAGGGATATTGTTATCGCGGCGGTGGACAATGTGTTTACGATAAAAAGGCTTTACAAACGCGGCGGCAAAATCAAGCTTATCGCCGAGAACATAGAATATGCGGATATAGAACTTAAAAGCGATGAGGAGCTTATTATCTGGGGCGTGGTGACTTCAGCTATAAAACAGTTCAAATGCTAGCGCTTATCGATTGCAACAGCTTTTATGCCGCCTGTGAACAGGCATTCCGTCCGGATCTGAAAAATAAACCGGTAGTGGTTTTAAGTAATAATGACGGCTGTATCGTAGCCGCCAATCGCGAGGCCAAGGCATTAAAATGCCTTAATATGTTTGACCCGGTTTTCAAACACAAATCGGAACTTGTAAAACACGGCGTTACGGTTTTTTCTTCCAACTATGCTTTGTATGCCGACATGTCGCGGCGAGTTATGAATATCCTCGGCAGATTCAGTTCTGACATTGAAGTTTACAGCATAGACGAAGCCTTTGTTGATCTTGCAGGTTTTGATAAATCAGATCATACGGCATATGGCACAAACATAAGAAACACCATATTAAAATACACCGGACTGCCCACCGGCATCGGTATCGGCCCGACCAAAACTCTGGCTAAAGCCGCTAATAAAATTGCCAAGACCTTTCCACAAAAAACCGCTTATGTTTACAGCATAGACAGCGAGCACAAAAGAATCAAGGCGCTTAAATGGCTGCAGCTCAAGGATCTCTGGGGCATAGGCAGAAGATATGCCAAAAAATTAAATCGGCTGGGGATTTATACCGCCTATGAGCTTTGCATGCTGCCGGATGACTGGGTGCGAAATAACATGACGGTCGTGGGCCTTAAGTTAAAACAGGAACTTGAAGGCACGCCCTGCATCGAACTTGAGCAAGTTCGCCCCAGAAAAAAGGCTATCGGCACCGCCAAATCGTTTGGAGTAAAGCTGTCTGATTATAAGCTTATATCGGAAGCCCTGGCCTACTATGTGGCGGAGGTAGCGGAAAAACTAAGGGCGCAAAACTCCCTGGCTGAGGCGATGATGGTTTTTATCCACACCAACCAGTTCAGAACAAAAGACAAACAATATGCCCGCAACATGGTTATCAATTTACCCAGGGCCACCTGTTCAACTACCGAGCTTACCCATTTTGCCCTGAAGGCTTTAAAGGCAATTTATAAACCCGGATATAACTATAAAAAAGTCGGAGTGTTATTGGCCGAACTGGTAAACGAGAATGCTGTACAAAAAGATTTATTTGCAGATGAATCCGCAGACATCAAGCAGCGAAAACTCATGCAAGCGATGGACAGAATTAATTTGCGTTTCGGTAAAGGTTCAACCCTGACTGCGGCCTGTGGCGTAAGACGCAACAAGTGGAAACTGCGCCAGCAGAATTTAAGTCCGCGCTATACTACCTCCTGGAATGAACTGCTAAAAGTTGCCTGATGTGCTTTCATTACGTTCTTACCAACAAAGCCAAAACCCAAGATGCGAGCATTTATTCATTCTCTAAAGACATAAATCTCTTAAAAGATTTTAACTATAAACACGTAAATGCTTTCGGCTTTCCCAGGATGCCGATTGTCACCAATGAAAAACCGGACAGAATCAGCTTTTATCAGTGGGGTCTGATTCCGTATTGGGCCAAGGATGCCAATACTGCCAAAAACATACGCGCCAAAACCTTAAATGCCAGGTCGGAAACTATACACCAGAGGCCTGCGTTTAGGTCCAGTGTCAATCAACGCTGCATAGTTTTGGCCGAAGGTTTTTACGAATGGCAGAAAAAAGACGATAGGAAAATTCCATATTTTATCTGTCTGCCCGAAAGAGAATTATTCGGCTTTGCAGGCCTTTTCAGCAGCTGGTTTAATAAAAATACGGGCAAGCTGATAAAAACCTACACTATTTTAACCACCAGGGCCAACTCGACTATGGCGACAATACATAACAATCCCAAATATTCAAAAGAGTCCAGAATGCCCGTCATTCTAAAAGATGCTCAATTTGACGCCTGGCTGGATACAGATGACAAGGTTCAGAACTTTTGTAATCCTGATGAACTAAACCTGGCTTATCAGGCTCTTAATGGTAAAATTGCACCGCCCATTTAAAAGGATTTTGCATGCGAATCTTACACATTATGCTCAGGGTTACCGACCTTGAACAATCAATAAAATTTTATTCTGAAGTGCTGGGGATGAAGCTGCTTCGAAGACAGGATTACCCGGAGGGTAAATTCACCCTGGCTTTTGTTGGCTACGGCGATGAGAAAAATAACACGGTTATTGAAATGACCTATAACTGGGGTGTGGATAAATATGAACTGGGTGATACTTTTGGTCATATCGCACTTGAGGTGCCGGATGTGTATGAGGCTGCGGATAAAATCAAATCTCTGGGCGGCAAGATTATTCGGGAAGCAGGGCCCATGAATGCCGGCACCACTATTATTGCTTTTGTTGAGGATCCGGACGGCTATCAAATAGAGCTAATCGGCAAGAAACCTTAAAGCTGTATTTACCTGGCATCAGCCGTCAATTTTAGCCGCCATAATAGCTATCGCTTTTTGATAAACCCCGGCGGCATTCCACTCCTTGATTATGGCAAAATTCGGCTCGCCCTGTTGGTAGCCTTGTCCGCGCTGCCAGCCTTTTTGTTTTAAAAAGTTGGCGGTAGAGGCTAAAGCATCCTTTTGATTATAAAAATCTATTCGTCCGTCGCCATTACCGTCCACCCCATATTTCAGCGCATTACCCGGCAGGAACTGAGTATGTCCCAATTCACCATGCTTGGCTCCCTTGGTATTACCGCTGATCCAGCCGTGGTCAACCAGTTTAAGCGCGCCTATAACATGCGGTTTGAAATAATCCGAACGGCGGCAATCATAGGTTAATGTTGCTATGGCAGAAACCACAGGCGTGGCGCCCATAAAACGCCCGAAGCCGCTTTCCATTCCATGCAAAGCTATAATAACTCCCGCCGGCACTCCGTATTTTTTTTCTAATGTTGAATAAAACCCACGATTTGCAGCCTTGCGCTTGCGCCCCTGGGCCACAATAACATTAGAGCCACGAATCTTCATAAATTTATCCAGCGAATATTTAAAGCTTTTCTGATTGCGGTCAGCCCATATAGTACCGGTTGAATACTTTGCACTCTGAAGTGCCTTAAGACCTTGCGACTTAATCCCGGCCGCTTTTGCCTCTTTAGCAAACGCGCTTTTCCAGACCTTGAATCCGGCCGCATTATTGCCACACTTGGCGGCCTGGGCCATAGATACTGCAAATACACAAAATACCGCAATTAAATATCTTGGCATAATAATCTCGTTATCTATAAAAACATTTCAATATTTCACTACTTCGACATAGTTTAACCCAGATTGTTTTGAGGCACAGGGTCAAATGCGAGGACTCTGCCTAATCACCCTTTACTTACTGCATCATAGAGACATCATAAATCGCATGTTAAGACTGGCAGGATTCCAGGAACATGAACTCAATTTGCTGTGCAATTAAGTAGTGCGTCCCTGGGATTTTGAAACCTCAAAATTGAAGTCAAGCCGGTTGACCCTGTGGAGAATGCGAATGGTAAAATGCAGATTTTGAATTTACACAGAATATCTTACAGGCTCTTATGGATTACCTACAAAACAGCGATCTTCTATACCATATGCCACACACTTGCTACTACCAGCATAATTTTGAAGCTCATCTGACTCAATCCAGTAAACCTTGGTATTACATTCATCACAAAACCTGATATTACCATCAGCAGTTTTTTTCAACTCATCCCAGCTCTTAGGGCAACGATATCTAAGCGCACAGTTTATTTTGTTCATAAAAATCATCTCCATAATTAAGCAGATGGATTAAAAATCTACCAACACATTGTCCATGTCTACAAAGAGAATCTTTTTCAATTTAAAAATTACCCCGATTTGTTTTCAAGCACCATAAATGTCTGCAGCCAAACCACACCCTGGATAAAATCACCTACAGCTGGCTTACAACCATCCATTAACGACCTATGGGTATAATAAATCGGCAGTACAACATCTTCATCACTTTCGCCAATCACCACATCAATCCTTGAAATAGTATTACCTAAAAATTCAGCATATTCAGGCTCAAAATCGACAATTTCACCCCTTATTTCTGCCATATCAGCCTGGTATTCTGTTTTTGGCAAATATGCATGCATCTTTGCCATTGATACATGTATAGGCTCAAAATCATCTTCAGCCTCAGAACCTTGCAAGTTCCGAAGTGCGGCTATAAGTTCCGGCCTATTGATGACAGCCTCTTCATCCGGGTCTACCGGAGTCAATGAATACGCCAATGCTGCAACTGAAAAATCGTAAACCCTGTCCTGTTGATATACGAAGCGGTTTTTCCAGAACATAACATCAAACACATGAAGATTAAAAATATCTTCCATATTTGATGCAAGTTCCAGTTTAGCCTCAACCCTGTTTGGATATAGGCTTATATTTTGAACAGTAGCAGTAAATTTCATACCATCCAAAAAGCAGGGATAAGTGCTCCAAAATTGATTAGATATCTGACCATCGTTTTCATCGCCTTCCACATTAATTGCAATTAAGGGCAAGATTTTTACCTGCGAGCCCTCTGGCTCAGAAAATGCAATAGCAGCAATGTTGACTTCACCACTTTTCAACAACCGTTGCCGATTAAATTCAAACTCACCAGAAACATCTTCAAGCAATTTGCCATTTTCTATAGCATATTGCAGCCAGGTGGAAATAAACTCCTCAGTGTCACCAACCAGTGCTTCCCAGTTGCTACCGTGCCCGCCAGAGCTTTCCTCATCAAGGGTTTCAGCCTGTTCAAATAATAATTTTTGCATTTTTAAATTAAGCTTTTATCTATTACTTCAATATCACGCTTGTTCAGGCCGTAAAGTTTATAAACCATTTGGTCAATTTTATTTTGGAGTTCAGAAATGTCTGACTTGGGTTCGTCTTTTTTTATTTGCAGCATTTTGTCAATTATTTCCACAAACGGTTGTTGCGTGATTAGAGAAATATCCGGGATGGGCAAACGCGAAACTTGATGCTCGAAGTATTCAAAGACGCCACCACCTGTTTGTTTACCTATAGATTTGTAACGAAAATTTAATAATTTTGAGTTAAGCAAAGCTAACGCATATTTTAGATTGATATTTTTCTTATTACCAAAAATAGCTGTAGTGTTGGTCAAGCCAATAAAGTCGTCGGTTTCATCAAGACAAAAAGTATTGTCTCTTGCCCGGTAAGATGTCCATATTTTAGGAAGATTGTAATAATCCTTGTGCATTGGAAAGGTATACTTCCACCAGTCTCTGTTGCTATTTCTTTTAATTTCTGCTCGATTCTTAAGTTTTTCAGTATTCTTTTTATCCAAGATATACTCTTTAACATCACTTGGAAGTAATTCTAAAGAAACTTCGTCTTCTAGATACAATAAATATTCTTCTGCTTCCCCATGAATATATTGCTTAATAATTTCCCCACTCATGCGTTTTTTAAGATATTTATCAGGAAACTGTGTCGGCTTTTCTTTAAAAGCAAACACTTTGTTTGCAGCAGTTTGCATCCCACTACCAACATGAAGTAAAGCACCCAATTGCGGGTGATTGCTATCTATTTTTTTATTAAGAGCCGTAACTTCAGAATTTATTAATACAAAAGGCTGACCTTTGTTAAAGATCACTTCTAAAAAATCATAATTTTCAATTTGAGCATTTAATGCATTTTTTTCGTAATTTCTTTCTTGGAAATTTTTTACTTTGGCCGCACCTTTATGAGATTTATCTAAAAAGAGCATCATTGAAGTAATGGATGCTTCGTCAAACACCTGGTATTGCTCAAAGTTTATAATTTGCGCCACCGGATTGTTTTCAATAAGGTAATCCCTCAATTTTCTTGCTTTTTGCGCAGATAACATAGCATTAGAAACTATAAAAGCAGTTTGACCATGAGATATTCGTGATGCTATAGCAATAAAGTAAAAAAGGATGTCGCTCTTATCCATATAGATATTAGGATAATTTTGCGGCAGATAGTTAAGCATTGCAGATTTTGCCCCAAATGCATCAATATTAAAATATGGTGGATTACCGACAACAATATCAAACCCGACAAAGTTTCCCTCATCATCTAGCACTTCGGGAAACTCAATCCGCCATTCAAAGGCCTCATCGTATATTTTGTTATTTTCAAACTCTATAACTTCTTTTTGTGACTGCTTAAGTTTGGTTAATAAATGTTTTTCTGTTGTTTTAATTTCTTCCCCACCAAACATGTCAGCAGTTTGGCCTAAGGTTTGGTTTCTTATTAATAAAAAAAGATCATCAGGCAAGTTATCTTTACCAAAATTAGCTACATATTCATTTAGCACTCTATTACGCTTAGTAACAATTTTATTAGAAGCAAAAAGTTTATCCCTAAACTCTGCCTTTAGTTTGTCGATACCTCCTAAAACGGCTTTTTTATCATCTTGGCCAATTTTGTATTCGTTTACCTTTTCTTTGTATGATTTGATCGCTTTTTTCATGGCTTTGGTTTGCGACGAGCCAAATCCATCTGTTAAGGGAAAACGACTTACAAGGCTATTGCCAGTCTTTATATTAATATCAATATTGGGCAGAGTTACCAGCTTATTGGTTGACAGGTCATAGTAACTGTTTTTAAGCAACTCAATCCATAAGCGCAGTTTAGTTATATTTGTACTGTTTGAGTTGATATCAACACCAAAAAGCTGGCTTTCAATAATACGCTGTTTCTCCTCAAACAAGGTCTTCTGAATATATTGATGATCTTCGGTATATTGCTTTTTGTTTTGCGGGGCGTAATACTGGAACGGCTCACCCTCGAAAGTAATAAACAACTCATCATTTTCAAGCTGGAGCCGCCCACGCTTTAAATCCAACACCCCTAATTGATACTTGGTATAAATAATTTCATTAAGCATTGAAACCAAAAAGTGACCACTACCCACCGCCGGGTCGCAAATGGTAATACTGTCAATAATCTCAGCCGCCTTATGTTCAAATTCATTATTGCCAAATTCTCTATCACAAAGACGCTTAAGTATCTCAAAGTTCTCTGCTTGCCAGTTAAAAGTCTCATTAAATCGGGGGATAAGAGCTGCGTGAAGAGTCTTTCGACTCATATACATGGTGATAAAACTGGGAGTAAAAAAACTGCCATCCTTATAGCCGTTTATTTTTTCAAAAATCAAGCCCAATACTGAAGGATTAATTATTGGCTTGTACTCTTTGGCGAAAACATCATCACTAGTTTCACTACCAAAGTCATAGGCAGCTAAAAAATCAAGTAAATATTGAAGTGTTGCCACCTCACCTTTTCGTTGTTTTCCATGCTTGTCCTTAAGTATCGTTTTCCTGTAATACGCAAGTGTTGCCCCATCTTGCAAATTAGACATTAGCAGCATATTGCGCTATATTTCCGCCACCTCAAACAAAGAACTATTAAGGTAAGGTATATTCTGAAACTCAGTGTATGTTCGATTCTCCTCTTTTATTGCCAATACCTTAAAAAATAGACTATTTAGTTTGTCAAAATCCGTGATGTGCCCAACATCCATAAACTTGTATTGTTTTTGGTTTTCACCGTGATAGCTTGCAAGCTGACCTTCCAGAAGCTTAAGGAAAAGCAAACGATTAAGCCAGATAATCATCACTTCCAGAATCTGCTCAAATTCCCAGTTACTATCATAGTCTTCCGCTTTTATAAGATTATAGATAGCGCCAGCATGCCTGGAATCAGATTCTTTTATTATTTTCTTCCCGCTTTCTTTGGACTCTTCCAAACCCATTATATAAAGCAGTTCGTTATAAAAGCCGCGATTTAAAGTATTAGCATCATTTGGGTTGAATTTCTTTAGAAGCGTATCTGGCGAAAGTAACTTATAAAGTGCAACAAGCCTGGCCTTAGTATGCTTTTCCAATAGATTGATATAACAGGCATTGATTTTTATATCATCAATCAAATCTGCCATTTTTTTACTTGAATTTATAAGATCAACAAATTCACTATAAACATCGCTTGTTTTGTTTAGCAAACCAGCTGGGTCAGCATATATTTTGTATATTTCGCTAAAATCCTTATCCTGGTAAAAAATTTTATCAATGTCTTTGGCATCAAAAATAAACCATTCAAAAGGATTTAGAATAATAAGGTGCTTGATTTCATGATTGCCCTTTTCTCTTTCATCAAAAAAATACTTAAGAGCTTCCGCAAAAGATTTTCTGGCAATGTCTTCTGTAGTTATCATCTCCGTTATATTGTCTAGCTTTTTTGCCTCAACAATAACTTCTACATTGCCGTTTTCCAAGATTGCTGTATCAATACTATTGATGGTATTTGTTTTGTAGCCAAAAACTTTGGCCAGAAATTCCCTTACCTCATTCTTTTGGTAATCTTCGCCTGCACCTTTGTTTATTTTTTTAAGCTCATTAAGTGCAGCAGTAAAATTATCAAAATCTTTTGGTGAGATTTTCTCTCGATTTAAAAGAGGATTAATAAATTCCGCCGGTTTTAAAATATTTGGTTTAATCGCCATGCTATACCGGTAAAGTAATTAAGAATTCAAGTACCTTTCAATCACTTCTGATTTAATTTTCCTAAGACAAGTGCCACCATGTCCATTTTTACGATTTTCTAGTAAATATTTTTTCAGGTACTTTTTTTTCAAATCCTGGTTCCAACTGTCAAATTTATCATCTATATACCACTTTGATGGCCTGCTGATCATGCCTGTTTCATGATTTTCAGGCTCAATACAATAATTCACAAATTTTTTAATTTTTTGCCGTTTATCAAAATCAAGACCAGGCCAGTAAACCGAATATGCTGGTGCTATTTTAAATAGCTCAGATTCATCCAGCGCAATTTCCGGGTTTTTAAAACCTTCAACAAATAAATCAGTTTGAGCTTTCTCACCAGGGTCAACCCGATAGCTTATTCCTGTAGCATTAGGCTGGCCATCAAAACAATCAAGCACTGCATTTGCTGCACGGGTTTGGTATTCCTGATGTTTAAATTTAATGCGCATCTTTATATTGTTCTAAGTTCTGTATGTTGGCTTAACTCCTTGAATATCTGTTCAACATTTTCCTTAACGCTGTCACTTTTCGGGCTGTGCATTTTGAGTTTTTTCATATATTAATTCTGTATATCTACATAATTTACAAGTTAATTAATTTTAGCTCTGATCTGGTTTGGTTTGGAATTAAGTTCAACTTTGTGTAAAACAAGGGCTCAGCCAGCTTGATTTTTGTTTGTCCTTGGAATTTACTGGAATTTTTTTATCTGCCATAATCTTTTGTTTTTTCAGAGTCTTGCATCTTATAATGGAGGCTGAGGCCGGAATCGAACCGGCGTCCACGGCTTTGCAGGCCGCTGCATAACCACTCTGCCACCCAGCCATGGTTTGGAGCAAAGTAAAACTCTGAATGAGATTTAACTAAAACTCCGGAAAAAATTGGAGCGGGAAACGAGGTTCGAACTCGCGACCCCGACCTTGGCAAGGTCGTGCTCTACCAGCTGAGCTATTCCCGCAGAATGTGGATATTTTAAGGTGGTTTGGATAAGTGTCAAGCATTTGTTAGTATAAAGAAGCGTTTAACAATACTTTAATAATCCGCCTTTGGTTGATATCCGTCAGAATAAGGATTTGCGCTTTAACAAATGGAACAATCAAGCTTACAGCGTACCTTCTGTAAAAAAATAAAAAACAATATGTTGTGAAATAGTTAATACAAATCACAATATATTGTGTTTTTTGCATTTCAAGTGTTATAATCAGCCGCATGGAGGCAAGATCATTATTTTTTGATGCTGAGTCCGGAACCGGTAAAGTTCTGGTTGAAGGTCAAGCAGTAGAACAACTACCACAAGATTTATACATACCACCGGATGCGCTTAGGGTCGTGCTGGATGCCTTTGAAGGCCCTCTGGATCTGCTGTTATATCTAATCCGCAAGCAAAATCTGGACATACTTAATATTCCGGTGGCTAAAATTACCGGCCAGTATATGCAGTATGTTGAAATGATGCGGTCTCTGGACCTTGAGCTGGCCGCCGAATATTTACTTATGGCCGCGATTCTTACCGAAATAAAATCCAGAATGCTGCTGCCAAGGCCAATCGAAGAAGATGATGAAGATGACCCGCGAGCCGAACTGGTGCGCAGACTGCAGGAATATGAAATATTCAAACATGTAGCCAAGGATTTAGATGAGATGCCCAGAATCGGCCGGGACAATTTAACCGTACATGCCAATCCGCCGGCCAAAGCCGCGCAGGCCTTGCCGACTATAGAGCTTAAAGAGCTGTTAATCGCCTTTGCCGACGTTATAAAACGCGCCGAAATGTTCTCATCACATCATATTAATCGCGAACCTTTGTCGGTCAGAGCCAGAATGTCCACAGTGCTTGCCAAAATCAAAAAAAGTAAAATGGTAAGATTTACCGAGCTTTTTAGCGCCAAAGAAGGCAAAAGCGGGGCCGTGGTCAGTCTGCTGGCAATTCTGGAACTATTAAAAGAACAGCTTATTGATATAGTGCAGGCCGAAAGCAGTACGGAAATTTATATAAAACCTAAGTTAAATTCTGATTAAAAACATGGAAGATAAGCTTAAAATGATTATCGAGGGCGCTTTGATGAGCTCGGGTAAACCGTTAAACATTAAGAATATAAAAAATATGTTTGAAAAAGACGCAGAACCCGAGGCCAAATCCATAAAACAAGCGCTTAAAAGTCTTAAAGAAGACTATCAGGGCCGCGGAGTGGAGCTAGTCGAAGTTGCAAGCGGCTGGCGTTTTCAGGTGCCGGAAGAAATAGCCGGCTGGGTTAACCGCCTGTGGGAGGAGAAACCGCCACGTTATTCAAGGGCTCTGCTGGAAACTCTGGCTTTAATTGCTTACCGCCAGCCTATCACTCGTGGCGAGATTGAGGATGTACGCGGAGTATCGGTAAGCTCCAGTATAATTCGTACCCTGCTGGAACGCGAATGGATAAGGGTGCTGGGGCATAAGGAAGTGCCAGGACGTCCTGCAATGTATGGCACCACCAAGACTTTCCTCGATGATTTTAATCTTAAAACCCTGGAACAGCTGCCAAGCCTTATGCAGCTAAAAGACTTAGGGTACGCGGAAAATGAAGAAGTTCCTGCTGAAAATATCTCCAAACCACCAGCAGAATCTGCAACTGCGAGCCAAACTCCTAAAGTAAATTTACACTAATTTACTCTAGCCTTAACAGGCATAATTTAATATGCTATGCAGTCTTTGCCTGTTTGGAGCCTGTTGGGTCTTAAATTAAAACAAACACAAGCAAAGCAAAAGGTTGAAGTATTTGCTTTATCCTATTGACAACAAAGTATTTTGTTATATTTAATACTGGTTTTTTTATTTTAAAGACTTTTAAAATCACGGACAAGGATACAGTAAGTTGTAAATGATAAAGTTTTATATATGAATGCAAATTTAACACAAAATGGTTTATACAGCGCCGAGCATGAACATGATTCATGCGGGGTCGGTTTTATTGTCAATATCAAAAACAATAAATCTCACGAAATTGTCGACCAGGGGCTTACTATACTCGAACGCTTGCACCATAGAGGCGCGGTAGGCGCCGATCCCAAAGCCGGTGACGGTGCTGGAATCATGGTGCAGATTCCGGATGATTTTTTACGTAAGGCGGTAGATTTCGAACTGCCGCAATCCGGCAAATATGCCGTTGGCATGCTGTTTATGCCCAAAGATGTAAAACAACGGCAAATCTATAAAAAGCTGGTTAAGGAAATTGTTGAGAACGAGCACCATGAAATTATCGGCTGGCGTCAGGTGCCGGTAGATAATTCTGATCTTGGCTACAGCGTAATTCCAACCGAACCTGCGGTACGCCAGGTTTTTATTAAATGCCCGGCTGATGTAACAGACCAGGATGAATTTGAAAGGCGGCTTTTTATAATCCATAAACAGATAAGTTCACAGGCCCAGGAACGAGAGCTGGACGGATATTTTTATATATGTTCATTTTCCTCACGTACCTTGATTTATAAAGGTATGCTGCTGGCGCATCAAATTCGCGAATATTACCTGGACCTCAAAGATAAGGATTTCTCTTCGGCCCTGGCTCTGGTACATCAGAGATTCTCCACTAACACTTTTCCAACCTGGGATTTAGCTCATCCTTTTCGGATGATTGCGCATAACGGAGAAATAAACACTATCCGCGGCAATAAAAACTGGCTGGCGGCGCGTAAAAATTCCATGCAGTCAAAATTATTCAGTGATATAGATAAAGCCTGGCCAATTATTCAGGAGGATCAATCGGATTCGGCAAGTTTCGATAATTGTCTGGAACTGCTGCATAAAGGCGGTTATTCATTGGCGCATGCCATAATGATGATGATTCCAGAATCCTGGGGCGATAATATCTTTGTCAACAAGGACAGTCGCGCGTTTTATGAATTTCACTCGGCCTTGATGGAACCGTGGGACGGCCCGGCGGCAATTGCCTTTAGCGATGGACGGCAGATCGGCGCCACTCTGGATAGGAACGGTCTGCGCCCGGCCCGTTATCTGATTACCAAAAATGATACGGTTGTAATGGCCTCCGAGGTCGGAGTGTTGGATATTCCTGAGGATCAAATAATCAAGAAATGGCGCTTGCAGCCGGGCAAGATGTTTTTGATCGACCTCGAACAAGGCAGGATTATTGACGATATAGAAGTCAAAAAAAACCTGGCCCTGGAACACCCTTATCAGAAATATATAGATAAGTCCCAGCTTTATGTACACCAACTGCCGATAGAGCCTTGCGCCACCTGCGCTCTTAGCGGCAAAGAATTGATGAATGTACAACAGGCATTTAGCTATACCCAGGAAGATATCAAGTTCCTGCTGAAACCCATGCTGCAAACCGGGGTTGAAGCCCTGGGCTCCATGGGTACTGACATCCCGCCTGCGGTACTGTCAAACCGTGCCCGGCATCTATCCAATTATTTCAAACAGAATTTTGCCCAGGTTACCAACCCGCCAATTGACCCGATTCGCGAAGAACTGGTAATGTCGCTTAGAAGTTATATTGGGCCCAAACCAAATATTCTGGACTTTGAGCATGACTGCTCACATATGCGTCTGGCCACTTTACAGCCTGTTATAAGCAATGATGAGCTAAACGCCATCAATAAAATAAATGAAGCGCATCCGAACTTCAAAACCAAAACTATTGATATAACCTACTCGGTCGAGCATGGCGCCGAGGGCATGAAAGCCGCCCTGAAGTCTATTTGTTATCAGGCGGAAAAAGCAGTCAAGCATAATTATAATATTCTGATTTTATCAGACAGAGGTGTTAATAAAGACAACGTAGCGATACACTCTTTACTGGCAACCTCGGCAGTGCATCATCACCTGATTAAGAAAGGCCTGCGTACTGAAACCGGACTGGTGATAGAAACCGGCTCGGCACTGGAAGTACATCATTTTGCCACCCTGGCCGGCTACGGCGCAGAAGCAATTAATCCATGGCTAGTCTATGACACCATACTTGATATTGCCGATAAAACCGGCACTGATGCAGAAAAATATGCCAGGAATTATGTCAAAGCTATTGGAAAAGGGCTTAAAAAAGTAATGTCGAAAATGGGTATCTCAACCTATCGTTCCTACTGCGGCGCACAGATTTTTGATGCAGTAGGCTTATCATCCAGTTTTATAGATAAATATTTTACCGGCACCACTACCACGATTGAAGGAGTGGATTTGCCTGAGGTCTCTGAAGAAGCAATAAAGTGGCACGAACAGGGATTCGGAGCGCAGCGCCTGTATGAAAAAAGCCTGGATGCCGGCGGAGTTTATGCTTTTAGAGCACGTGGCGAAAAACATGTGTGGAACCCGACAACTATTGCCAAACTGCAACATGCAGTAAGGAGCAACTCAGCCGCAACTTATTCTGAATATGCCGAACTGGTAAATAAACAGGATAAAGACTTATTAACCCTGCGCGGCCTTATGGAATTTGAATTTGCTGAACAACCGCTGCCTCTGGATGAAGTGGAACCGGCCAAAGAAATAGTAAAACGCTTCTCCACCGGCGCCATGTCTTTTGGCTCCATTTCCTACGAAGCCCATTCTACTTTAGCGATTGCCATGAATTGCATCGGCGGCAAATCTAATACCGGGGAAGGTGGTGAAGAGCCCGCAAGATTTGATCCGCTAGAAGACGGCAGCCCGAATCCGGAAAGATCAGCAATCAAACAGGTTGCTTCCGGGCGTTTCGGGGTTACCACCGAATATCTGGTTAACTCGGATGAAATTCAGATAAAAATGGCTCAGGGCGCCAAGCCCGGCGAGGGCGGACAATTGCCTGGGCATAAGGTCAATCAGCAAATTGGCAAAGTAAGGCACTCTACCCCGGGGGTAGGACTTATCTCGCCACCGCCGCATCATGATATTTACTCAATTGAGGATTTGGCCCAGTTAGTGCATGATCTTAAAAATGTAAACCCCAAAGCCAGAATTTCAGTAAAACTGGTATCCGAAGTCGGGGTTGGAACAGTAGCGGCCGGAGTAGCCAAATGTAAGGCTGATCATATAACTATCGCCGGTTATGACGGCGGTACCGGCGCCTCGCCTTTGACTTCGATCAAACATGCCGGAGGCCCCTGGGAAATAGGTTTATCTGAAACTCATCAAACCTTGGTCTTAAACAAATTAAGGAGCCGTGCCTGCGTACAAACAGACGGCGGTCTGCGCACCGGGCGTGATGTGGTTATTGCCGCCCTTTTAGGCGCTGATGAAATGGGCTTTGCCACCGCGCCCTTAATTGCTGAGGGCTGTATTATGATGCGCAAATGTCACTTGAATACCTGTCCGGTCGGAGTTGCTACGCAGGACCCGGAGCTTAGAAAGAAATTTACCGGCAAACCGGAACATGTAATTAATTATTTCTTCTTTGTCGCTGAAGAGGTAAGAAAACTAATGTCTAAGCTAGGCTATAGAAAATTCGATGAAATGATAGGCCAGATGGACAAGCTTAATATGCGAAAAGCTATTAAGCATTGGAAAGCCAAAGGACTTGATTATTCAAGAATTCTGGCCAAACCTTTTGCCGATGACCCTAAAGAAATTTACAATACCGGTGTTCAGGATCATGGCCTGGACAAAGCTCTAGATAACGAGATTATCCAAAAAGCCCAAACTGCTCTGGACAATCAAACAAATATTGAGATCAGCCACGACATACATAACTATAACCGCACCTTCGGCACCATGCTTTCCGGCGAAGTGGCCAGGCGTTATGGTCATGCCGGCCTGGCGGATGATACAATTACGATAAATCTTAAGGGTACGGCCGGGCAATCACTTGGGGCCTGGCTGGCAAAAGGTATAAGCATTAAATTGCAAGGTGACGCCAATGATTATGTCGGCAAAGGTTTATCCGGCGGCAAAATAATAGTCTATCCACCGGCAGATGCGGCGATTAACAAAGCCGAGGATAATATTGTAGTTGGCAATACCGTGCTATTCGGTGCAATAAGCGGTGAAGCTTATTTTAGCGGCATGGCCGGGGAAAGGTTCTGTGTTAGAAATTCCGGAGCCCATGCAGTAATTGAAGGCGTAGGTGATCATGGCTGCGAATATATGACTGGCGGGGTTGTCGCCTGTCTTGGCCGTACCGGCCGTAATTTTGCCGCCGGCATGTCGGGTGGCGTTGCTTACGTATATGATATAGATGGTGACTTTGAGCGCAAAGTGAATCCGGAAATGGTGGAACTTGAAAAAATCCAAATGGACACCGGCAAAGTTGATCTGAACGATATGTTAGGCGCTGATGAAACCCGATTAAAACTGATGATAGAAAACCATGTTAAATACACCGGCTCCAAACTTGGGGCAGACATACTGTCTGATTGGCAGCAAAACTTAAAGAAATTTATTAAGATTATGCCGAAAGATTTCACAAGAGCATTGACCGAGCTTAAAAAGCAGGCGGATGCAGCCTGATGGGTAAAGATACCGGATTTATGGAGTTTGAGCGTAAAGAGCGTACTTATAAAGATGCGACTGAACGTTTAACCAACTTTGAAGAATTTGTCATTGACCTGTCGGATACCGAGCTTGCGCTCCAGGGTGCGCGCTGCATGGACTGCGGCACGCCTTACTGCCATAACGGCTGCCCGTTAAACAACATAATTCCGGACTGGAATGATTTGGTGTATCACGGTGAATATAAAGAAGCGCTTAAGGTTTTACACTCTACCAATAATTTCCCTGAATTTACCGGTAGAATCTGTCCAGCGCCGTGCGAGGCGGCCTGTACCTTAAACCTTGATGATGTGCCGGTGACGATCAAAACTATCGAGTGCGCAATAATTGACAAAGCCTGGGAAGAGAACCTGGTGCAGCCTGAGGTGCCTTTAATTAAAACCGGCAAAAAGATTGCGGTTATAGGCTCGGGGCCTGCAGGTCTGGCCTGCGCCCAGCAATTATGCCGCGCCGGACATGCAATTACGGTATTTGAGAAAGAACAGGTTTTTGGCGGCCTTTTGCGCCTTGGCATTCCGGATTTTAAGCTGGATAAAAAAATTGTTGAGCGCAGAATTCTGCAAATGCAAAATGAAGGTGTTGAATTTAGACCTAATACTCATATCGGGGTTGATGTTAAAACCTCTGAACTTGTTGCCGAGTATGACGCGCTGGTGTTAAGCGGTGGCTCTGAACAGCCTCGGGATCTGGAGATTGAGGGCCGGGAATTAAACGGCATCTATTTTGCCATGGACTTTTTAAAGGCCAACAGCAAATGGGTACAAGGCTTATGTGACAAAGACCAGGTAATTTCTGCCAAGGACAAAAATGTAATAGTGATTGGCGGCGGCGATACCGGCTCTGATTGTATTGGCACTTCCAACCGTCATGGAGCAAAGTCAGTTACTCAGCTTGAAATTCTACCCGAACCGCCGCTAAAAGAAGATAAAGGTCTTACCTGGCCAGACTGGCCGAATAAAATGCGCACATCAAGCTCGCAGGAAGAAGGTTGCGAACGTATGTGGTCGGTAGCCACCAAGAAATTTATCGGCGATAAAAACAACAATTTAAGCGCAGTGGAATGTGTAAAACTTGAATGGCATAAAGATAAAGATGGCAGCTGGCTGATGTCAGAAGTAGAAGATTCGGAATTTACCATTAAAGCGGATTTGGTTACCCTGGCTATGGGCTTTTTGCATCCGGTGCATGAGGGCATGTTAAATGAACTCAGGCTTGAGCTTGACGGCAAAGGCAATATCAAAGCAAAAGACACCGGCAAATACGCCTACCAGACATCGGTAGAAAAGATTTTCACCGCCGGCGATATGCGCCGAGGACAATCATTGGTCGTGCATGCAATCAATGAAGGACGTCAATGCGCCAAGGCGGTTGATAAATATTTAATGGGCAGCACTAATTTAGCTTAACTATTATAGGTGCCCGCTGAAGTTTTATCCCTGCCGGGCAAGGTTAAATGACTTAATACAGACACGAGGTTATTTATGAGCGATACACAACATGCAAAGGTTTTGATTTTAGGTTCCGGCCCTGCCGGTTACACCGCAGCGATTTATGCCGCCCGGGCCAATCTGGAACCGGTGCTGATTACTGGCCTGCAACAAGGCGGACAGCTTACCACTACTACTGAGGTAGATAACTGGCCCGGGGAAAAGGATGGTATAGACGGTACGCAGCTAGTGGAGAATATGCGCATGCAGGCCGAAAGATTCAATACTAAAATGATATTTGACCAGATATCCGAAGCCGACCTCAGCAAACGCCCTTTCACCTTAAAAGGCGACAGCGGCACCTATACTTGTGATGCACTAATTATCGCTACTGGCGCCTCGGCTAAATATTTAGGTCTGGAATCTGAACAAAAATTCATGGGACGCGGTGTATCCGGCTGCGCCACCTGCGACGGTTTTTTCTATAAAGGTCAGAAAGTTGCAGTAGTCGGCGGTGGCAATACCGCAGCGGAAGAAGCAATTTATTTATCCAATATTGCCGAGCATGTAACCGTAATCCACCGCCGGGAGAAATTCAGTTCGGAAAAAATTCTGGCTGACAAACTTATGGATTTGGCCGCCAATGGCAATGTTACGATCGAATGGAACATGCAGCTTGACGAGGTGCTGGGAGATGACTCCGGAGTTACCGGAGCGGTAATTAAAGAGCGTGATGGGGACAAGGCCAAGGAACTTGATCTGACGGGAATATTTATCGCTATCGGTCATACACCAAATACCGGAATTTTCCAGGATCAGATAGAACTTGAACATGGCTACATCAAGGTTAAAGGCGGCTTAGAGGGCTTTGCCACCCAAACCAGCGTTGAGGGTGTATATGCCGCCGGAGATTGCGCAGATCATGTGTACCGCCAGGCTGTAACCTCGGCCGGCACTGGTTGCATGGCAGCACTAGACGCTGAAAGATTCCTTGAGTCGTAGTTTTTAAAATAGGAAAGCTCCAATCGAACGGCCAGTTTTTTTACTGGATACAGATGATGTAAAGTTTCCGGATGCCAGCCTGGCGCTTAAGGAACCAAACGGTCTGTTGGCAATCGGTGGTGATCTGTCGGCTGACAGGCTTATAGAGGCTTATACGAGCGGTATCTTTCCCTGGTTTAACGATAATGAGCCAATTCTCTGGTGGTCACCCGACCCCCGAGCCGTACTATTCCCTGAAGATTTACGAATTAACCGCAGCCTTAAACGAGCTCTTAAAAAGCATGATTTTACCTTCAGTCATAATCAGAATTTTACAGAGGTTATAAAAAACTGCGCCGCCCCTAGAGCCACTGATCCTGGTACCTGGATTACGCAAAACATGCTCTCTGCCTATACTAATCTACATAGATTAGGGATTGCTCACTCATTTGAATGCTGGCAGGGTAAAAAACTGGCAGGTGGCATGTACGGAGTCTGGATCGGAAATATGTTTTTTGCCGAGTCTATGTTTAAACAAGCAAATAACGCCTCAAAAATCACTTTAATTTATGCTCTAGACTTTCTCAGTAAAAGCGGAGTTAAATTAATTGATATTCAAATAATCAGCGATCATCTGCTTAGCATGGGCGCACGGGAAATACCTCGCGCTCAATATCTTGAAATTTTAAAATCACTTTGAGGTTGTGGGCGCCCAATCTGTTACGACGGCATAATTGGCCGCCCCTTGTTTAGGGCTTTAACCACAGCCAGCACATCCCGTTCACTATTATAAAGATGAAAACTAAGACGCACGGCCCCGGCGCGTACCGCAGCCTCAATTTTTGCTGCTTTAAGTTTGTTGTCAATTCCCTCGCCCTTAATACTTACAATTGCCGATTCAGTTTGCGCTAAATTCATTAATTCACAGAACCTGTTAGCCAGATGTAAATTATGCTCATGGATTTCATCCACTCCTACATTCACAATAAACTCAAGAGCTGGCAGGGTTCCGGCCCAGCACAACCAGGCCGGAGATATATCAAAGCGCCTGGCATCATGCGCAAGTCTTAGCGGCGCGCCATAAATTGAATCCCAAATCCTCTCCCCGGCATACCAGTTGGCGTTTATTGGGGTAATTTGTGCTGCAAGTTCAGGCTTAATCGCAGCAAAGGCGGTGCCGCGCGGAGCCAGCAGCCACTTGTAGGCTCCGCAAACCAGCATGTCCCAATAATTTGGATTTACTTTAAGCCAGCCGGCAGACTGTGTAGCATCCAGTAATACTTTAGCCCCCACCCTTTTGGCTCGCTCGTGAATTTCCGCAAGATCTGCCAGCATGCCGTTTTTCGATTGCACAATACTTACCGCCACCCAGTCTATGCTGTGGTCAATGCTATCGGCGAGCTTATCGAGCGATGCCTCAATAACCTGTATATTATTTTTAGTCTGGGCCAAAAAAGGAAACAGCAGGCTGGTGAAATCATCTTTAGCGGTCAAAACTTTAGTACCAGGCGGCATGGAAGCTGCCAGCATTCCAACCAATGGCGCAACCTGATTAGCGAGCGCGATATTCTCCTTCTCAGTATCAACAATCCTGGCAAATAAACTGCGACACCGATTTATAGTTTCATCATATTCATGTGGCTTTAAAGTGCCTAGGCGCCACTTATGCAAGTCCTCCTGCATAACCTGTATGGTTTTATCACAGGCAAGGCCATAAGTTGCCGAGTTCAAATAAATGTTTGCCAGATTAAATTCAGTTGCCAACGCCTGGCGCATAATTAATCCTTATTTGAGTCTTTATCCGCAACCCGACAAAAACCTTGCGCCGGCACAGCAAGCGCGCTGTTAAATTTGCTGGATAGATTCTGAAATGCAATCAGACCGGTTAATTCCACCAGTTCATCCTCGGTAAAAAAATTTTTAAGCCTTGTAAACAGCTCATCACTTACCTGCTGTTCGCTGTAAGTTATGGCCTCGGTATATTCCAACACGATTTTTTCCTTATCGGTAAACAAAGAGCTATTACGCCAATCGGTAAGTTTCTCCACCTTTTGCATGGAACCTGCGCGTTTGGCCAGAGTCATGGAATTTATATCAACACAGAATTCACACCAATTTATCTGCGATACCCGAACCGTTACCAAAGAACGTAGTTCAGGGCTAAGTGGAGATTTTTTTCGATCCAGCACCCCATATAAAACTGCTAGCGCCGCAAACAATTTAGGTACCCTGCCCCATAAAAGCCCGGGTTTTAAAACTTCACCGTATTTTCGTTTCTGGTTCCAGAAAAATGGCCGCAAAGCCCAAGGATATTTACTTATATTTTTTGCCGAGACCCGCATGCCTTTACTCCTGTCGTCACATGTACCCTACTTTAAAAAATCCAACACCACATATATTCCCACCAGGGAGCTGAATATGCCGATAACACCCTGACTGGTATTATGCAGCAAGGTCATACCGCTGGCTGAACGTCTTAAAGGCAAAGCTATAAGCGCCGAAATCAGCGCCATCCCCAAAATAGTACCGAAACCAAACAAAAGCATATATAAAAAACCTTGCCAGATATTTTCCACCTTATCCAGCGTTAGTAATATCAGGGCCGCAGAACCTGCCATGCCGTGCATTAAACCGACAAACAATGAGCGTAGTGGGAACTTATCATCATGCTCATGTTCGTGCCTGACATGTCCGGTTTCACCCCGATGCGAATGGGCATGAAAATGCTCTTGTCCGTTTTCATGCTCGTGCGAATGATAGTGCACTTTATCCCGTAACATTTTTCTTATAACATCGAGTCCCAGCAAAATCAGCATCAGCCCGACCGCAAGTTCCAGCCAGCGCGCCAGCTGCTGTGGGATTGTCGTATTAATAATTATTGCCGCAGCACCAAACATAAACAAGGTAATAGCATGGCCCAGGCCCCAGACCGAAGCGGATTTTATGGATTTTTTGATGCTGGTTTTACGGCTTACCAACGCTGCAACCGCCGCCAGGTGATCTACTTCCAATGCGTGGTAGATGCCGATTAAAAATCCTAACAATAAGGTGGACATCAGCAAATCCGCGGTAACTGTTCGCCAACCAGCATATCAAGCATCCGCTCGGCGCCAAACAAGGTGGACATAAACACCACTCCTTCGGGTTTATTCACAACTTCACCAATTATTACACTGTCTCTACCAGCAGGATTTCGACACATTGCATCCAGCACTTTATCTGCATACTGCTCTGGCACAATTGCCACCAGCTTACCCTCATTGGCAAGATATAAAGGATCAAAACCTAAAATCTCACACATGCCGCGTACTTCATCCCTTATTTTTATGTTTTTTTCATATATTTTTATTGCGACCTTGCTGCCTGCTGCAAACTCGTTTAATACCGTTGCCACCCCGCCTCTGGTGGCATCGCGCATACAGTGAATATCCGGGCAAACTTTCAGCATATCCCGGATTAAATGATTTAAAGGACCGCAGTCGCTTTGAATATTATTTTTAAGCGCCATATCTTCACGTGCTCCTACAATCGCCGCCCCATGGTCGCCGATAAAGCCGTTTACCAGCACCTTGTCCCCTGGCCTTGCCCTTTTAGCCGAAATATTAATTCCATCAGCCACTACCCCGATACCGGCGGTATTTATGTATATCTTGTCGGCGGAATTTTTATGTACTACCTTGGTATCACCGGTAACAATCTTCACTCCAGCGGAATTTGCGGTTTTCTGCATGGACTTAACAACTGCGTTAAGTTCCTTGATGGCAAATCCCTCTTCAATAATCATGCCGGCGCTAAGATAAAGCGCTGTAGCGCCGCTTACCGCCAAATCATTTACCGTGCCGGCCACTGCCAACTTGCCGATATCACCGCCTGGAAAAAAAATAGGATCAACCACATATGAATCGGTAGTCATCACCAGTCTTGGGCCCAAAGCATTAAATTCGGTTAAATCCATCCGCGCCTGGTCTTCTAACGGCGCCAGCAGTTCATTGTCGAAATTCTTTACAAAAATATCCTCAACCAAATCCCGCATGGCCTTGCCGCCGCTGCCATGGGCCAAAGTTATGGTTTTATCTTTAATTGACATTGGTCGACAATTCAACCCGGTGATAGTTATAGTAAGCCGCGCAGGCGCCCTCTGACGATACCATCAAAGCACCTATAGGGTTTTCCGGCGTACATTTAGAGCCGAATATCTTGCACTCCCAGGGCTTTATCACGCCTTTAATTACCTCCCCGCATTGACATGATTTGGGGTCGGCGATTTTTACCTCGGGAATGGCAAACTTTTTCTCCGCATCAAATTTTGCATATTCATCTTTAATCCTCACCCCGGAATGATCGATTGAACCCAAGCCGCGCCACTCAAAAAAATCCCGCATGGTAAAAACCTTATTTATCGCTGCCAAAGCCTTAGGATTGCCATTCTCCGGCACCACTCTTTTATATTGATTTTCTATCTCGCAGCGCTTTTCTTGTTTTTGCTTAATCAGCATCCATAAGGCCTGCAGGATATCTAAAGGCTCAAAGCCGGTTACGATCAAGGGTTTTTTATATGCCCTGGCAATAAATTCATATATTTTGGTGCCGACTACCATGCTTACATGTCCCGGGCCTAAAAAACCGTCTATCCGCATATCGGGTGAATCAAGTACCGCCTTGATGGTCGGAACCGTGGTTATATGATTGCAAAAAAGTGAAAAATTATTAATCCCTTCTTTTTCAGCCTGCAACAGGCTAAAAGCAGTACTCGGCATAGTGGTTTCAAAGCCAAGACCAAAGAACACTATTTCTTTACCCTTGTTTTCTCTGGCCAGTTTCAAAGCATCCAGGGGCGAGTAAACCATACGGATGTCTGCACCCTCAGCCTTGGCCTGTAGCAAGCTCTTTTCAGAACCCGGTACCCGCATAGCATCACCAAATGTAGTAAAAATAATATTTTCCCTTTGGGCAATAGCCACGCAATCATCAATCCGCCCCATAGGCAATACGCAGACCGGGCAGCCCGGTCCATGCACCATCTCTATAGTATTCGGCAGCATTTGCTCAATCCCATAGCGAAAAATCGCATGGGTATGTCCGCCGCAGAATTCCATAATCTGTATGGGTTTATCAGGGTTTATTTCCTCCAGCAGGCGGTGAATTTGCTTACTTAGGGATTTGGCTTTGTCAGTGTTTCTGAATTCATCGACGAACTTCATGCGCCCTCCGCCAATTTACCGCGGTTTTCTGCCAACAAGGTATGAGTTAAATCCCACAAAATATGATAGCAAGCTACATGAGTTTCCTGTACCCGGTGAATAGAGTCACTCGCAACCACCAGACAATGATCCAGCAACGCACTTTTTAACATCTCACCGCCATCACCGCCGGCAAAACCAATGGTAACGACATCCATCTGCCTGGCCTTTTCAAAAGCCGCAATTAAATTATCCGAATTACCGCTGGTGGAAAACCCGAGCACTGCATCACCAGGTTTTGCATGAGCTTCAAGCTGGCGTAAAAAAATGTACTTAAAATCCACATCATTGGCGATTGCAGTTGTAAGCGGAAAATCCATTGTAAGATTCATGGCAGGAAGTGACGGCCGGCCCGCGGTAACCGGATGCTGAAATTCCACCGCCACATGTGCCGCATCACAACTGGAACCGCCGTTACCCATCGTAAAAAGTCGGCCTTGATTTTCATAAACTTCGGCCAGGGTTTTGGCTGCGGCTAATAATTTTTCTGCGTTAGCGGTAAAAAATTCATCTTTTACCCGGATGCTATCCCCGGCTTTTTGCCGTATTGATTCCAATAAAGATTCTGTTTTATCGGCAGTATCCTTATCACTTAAAAAAGGATATAAATCTCTAAGCTCCTTGTCCAGATCACTCATGAATTTTGCATAATCTCGATTTCTTCCTGAGCCTCTTCAAGCTCGCTCAAAATAGCCAAAGTTCTGGCCGCTTCCTCCTCATCAATTATGCTCATGGCAAAACCCACATGCACTAACACCCAGGCGCCTAAAATAGAATCAATAGCCTGATCCGGTTCTACTACACAGGCAATATTCACCTCACGTTTAACCCCGGCAATATCCACTTCTGCCAGATTATTTGCCTCATCGGTTATTGCAATTATCCTGCCAGGTATGCCCAAACACATAAGCTTTCCTTAACTACTGTAGCCTTTGAATAATTTCCCTCTTATTAGCTCACGCCGAGAAATTTTTCCCTTTAATTGAGATTCGGCTTTAAGAGTTTTCTCTTGTTCTGCTGCAGGCGGTTGCAATAAATACTCAAGACTGGATCTCGCAGCAGCTCGAGCAGCTTTTTGGTTTTCAAATTCAAACATGGGTGAAAATATAGAACAAGTTAAAAACGTGCCGATATCATCGGTAATATTAACCAAAAACACATAATCACCGGCAGGAAAGTTAAACTTTATTTGCTCGCCCATCTTATATTTTGTGTCCTTATCATTCGGCACCAGGATAAAATTCATGAACCAGGGCGTTATCAAAACCCCCAGAGTAAATTCATTCCAGACCTGAAAATCAATCGCCTCAATTTTAAGCTTGTCATTGATTACAGGCATACCCTGCATTTTATCTCTTTGCACCCTGGCGAAAGATTCTTCTAGTTTGGCAGCAATCTCTAACTTCATATTTTTCTTTATATTAATGCCATATCTTACTGTAATATATAATTTATTATTGTAATTAATTTCCAATAATCTTAGTTAATTATCAGCTTCTTCTAAGGTGTTTGGGAAGTCTGGGCTCACGATTAACAAGATCGGCAAATAAATGATCAACATTCGCCTCATGATCCTGCATAACAAGGCTAACTGCCATTAAAGCATTATGAATCTGTTCTGCCTGCTTCTTAGTTATAACCTCACGGGCAGAATTTAAAAATACCAATACCCAATCTCCCTTAGCAAAAATACCAAGCAATTTTGCATCTATTTTTTTTCTTTCAGCATCAAAACCCTGACAAATAATAACCCCACCATCTTCTATTTCGATAATTTGCATAGGAATTCCAATACACATAATATTTCCTATCTGGTTGCAGGTTTCAGGGATGTATAAGGAGTAAATTTATATTTACCGCCAGTAATTACATCCGTATCCCTTGCCCAAGGAACTGAACCGGGTCTGACACCTTTATCTTCTGAACTTGCTGTTTTTTTAGCCACCAGCCACACCAAATCCTTTCCCATAAAACTTACGCTTAAAGCATGCTTCCTTCATTATTATTCTCCGAGCCATTTAACAATGGCCGCTATAAGTTCTGCTTCCTGCCCTTCCATGAAATGATCAGCATCCTTTATCACTACCTTCGAAGAAGGGGATTTTAAAATTTTGTTTCTTGCAGGTGCTGCTTGCAGAACTCCGGGCAGATCAGAGTCGCCATAGATATCCAGGACAGGTATATTTATTTTTGATACATCATTTCCCTTATTCATACCGATAGCTACAAACTTATTTATACCGGAATTCTGATTAGCATTTAAATAATACACGCTCATTCTGGCTCCCATGCTATGCGCCACAATATGACTTTTGATTTTACAGCATTCATTAAGATAGGCTATTGCCGCCTCAATGCGAGGCGGTGCCTCATGCATAATTTTATCGTAATCTGAAGATTCGGCCTCATTGGCTAATACCGGCATTTGAATTGATAAAGTGTTAATGCCGGCCTCTGCCAATCCCACCCGCACAGGATTTATAACTTGCGGCCAGTCGGGGTGCGCTCCTATACCATGAATCACTATCGCATTAGCCTTGGGCTCATCGGCTGCGGTAAAAATTCCCAAAAAATCATTAGTCCCATCGTTTAAAGTAACATCTTCCCCATCAAGCAGGCCGTCAACTACTTGCTCAGCCCATCTTTTCTCTTTGGCAAGATCCGAAGCCAAAATACCAAAACTTAATACCATGCTTATGATAAATATATACTTTCTCATTTTATCCTCCTTAATTGTTTGTCAACCGCAGTGCAAATTCCGCGTATTATATTAACCTCTTTCAGGTTTAATTGGCAGCGGGAAAACAAGCGTGCCAAATGAATCATCAGGTATTTAGGCTGTGATCTATCCAGAAAATCAGTCTTTAAAGCTACTGATTTTATATGTTCCAGCATTCCTTGAACCTCTGCACTGCTGGCAGTATCTCTGGCTTTGCTATATGGCTGCTCATTATGTTCCTGTGTGCTTAAAAGGTACTCATAACAAACTATTTGCACGGCTTGCGCAAGATTAAGTGAGGAATATTCTGCATTGGCCGGTATGTGAATTTGCTCATTACACAAATTAAGCTCGGCATTAGTAAGACCGGTGCGCTCCCGGCCAAACACAATAGCTGTAGCTTGACTTCGAAACTTTTTCTGCAAAACAGCAAATGCTGCGCGCGGGGTTTGGGTTATAAAATCCGCAGTTCTGAGTCTGGCGCTGGAGCCAAACACTTGTACGCAATCAGCAATCGCTTCTGCCAAACTTGTAGCTATATCCGCATTATCCAACACATCTGTAGCATTTGACGCCATAGCATAGGCGTCAGAGTGGGGAAATTTCTTTGGCTTTACCAGGCAAAGCTCGCTAAGACCCATGGTTTTCATGGCCCTGGCCGCTGCGCCTATATTCCCGGGGTGGCTGGGTTCAACTAGAACTATTCTAGGTCGCATTCAGCTAGTAATAGTAAGAAAATGGTGGGTCGTGAGCGATTCGAACGCTCGACCAGCGGGTTAAAAGCCCGATGCTCTACCAACTGAGCTAACGACCCCAAAAAGAATGTGCATTCTACATGCTTTTTTAAAAAACTCAAGACAAAATCAATAGACCTGGCTAATAGGCTTTACGATCAGCCAGCGCATGTGAAATTGTACCCTGATCCACATATCCAAGTTCTCCATCCAGCGGTACGCCATAGGCGATTCGGCTAACTTTAATCGCATGCGGCCTGGCCAGCTCCCGGATATATTCAGCGGTAACTTCGCCTTCTATAGTAGTGTTGGTAGCCAGAATAATCTCCAAGATTTTACCAATTGCTATTTTTGCACTAAGAATATCCAGCCCAAGTTCTTTCGGCCCCAGGCCGTCCAGGGGGGATAAATGCCCCATAAGCACGAAATACCTGCCAGAAAAACTTGCTGAATTTTCAATCGCCAGCACATCGGCCGGAGTTTCAACCACGCAAATCGTACCGGCATCTCGTTTAGGGTTTTGACAAATGTGGCAAAGTTCGTGTTCAGTGAAGTTTCTGCATGATGCGCAATGACCAATCTTGCGCATGGCCTTGTCTATAGTATCGGCCAATCTTTTCGCACCTTCACGGTCACGCTCCAAAAGGTGCAGCGACATACGTTGAGCCGATTTTTTCCCTACTCCCGGCAGGCAGCAGAACGCCTCTACCAGCTCATCAAACATTGCCATAGATTAAAACGGCATCTGCATACCAGGAGGGACGTTAAGGCCACCGGTTACATCAGCAAACTTGTCTTTTATCGCTTGATCGACCTTGTTTACCGCGTCATTGGTTGCCGCTGCAATCAGATCTTCCAGCATATCCCGATCATCCTGCAACAGTGAATCATCTACTTCAACTTTCTTCACCTGATGCTTGCCGTTCATAATGACGCTTACCATACCACCACCGGCCTGCCCCTTGCATTCCAGGAGGACAATTTCTTCCTGGGTTTTAGCCATTTGCTCTTGAATTTTCTGTGCCTGTTTCATCAGGCCGCTTAGTCCTTTCATACTATACCTTTACTGGTTATATTTTATCGAATCCTCATCTACTCTGGCGCCAAAAGTTTCAATCAGCTTTTGCACGTGCGGGTCATTCTTAATAGACTCCCTGGCCTTATCCAGCAGCTTTTGTTGGGCTGTCATGGCCTTATGCGCTACAGTTTCCAGCTTATCCTTTGTAGTTCTTATCTCAAGTTTAGCGCCAGCAGTCAAACCCATTTTCTCATTTAACACCTTGCTAAGGCTTGCTCTGGCTTTATCGGTGCACAACCCCTGATAATTTTCGTCTAACTCTAGCACAATTTTCTTAGCAGAAACAGAATCTAAAACCGAATTACGCGCTAGTTCCAGCGCTAATCCTTCTACATTCAAATTTTGTACAATCTCGTCCCAATTATAAGAAGATTTCCCGTTAACTGCGGGTTTTTCTTTTGTGGTTTTCTCTGGCTCAGGCTCTAAAGGCTTTAAGTCAGATTTATTGCTTTTTTTTTCACCTGCGGATAAGCATTCGTCTGTGGATAATCAGCGGTAAATGCCAGCATTCGTAAAAGCGCCATTTCAAAGCCAGTTTTCTGATCTGGAGCTAAAACTAAATCTTGTTTGGATTTAAGCGCAATCTGATAATAAAGCTGAAGTATTTCCGCTTCAAACTTTTTTGTCTTTCCTGATTCTCCACCTGTCATCTGGGAGACTGCAATTTCATGCAAGGCTCGCGCCAGTGCATCCAGCACTTTGGAAAATTCCGTGGTATAAAGCGCAACGTCATCTGCCGCATTTAGAACAGCCTTGGCATCACCCTTAGCCAGGGCCTCCAGGATATTTTCTATATATTCATGCTTAACACTGCCAAGCATAAGCTCCACATCTTGGTTTTTTACCTTACCTGCCCCAAAAACTATGGCCTGATCCAAAAGACTCAAAGCATCACGCACACTGCCGTCTGCCGCGCCTGCTAAATGTTCAAGCGCCTTATTTTCATATTCAATTTTTTCCTCATCCAAAATGACGGTTAAATATTTACTTAAATCATCAGCACCAATTCTGGTCAGGTTAAATTGCAGGCATCTTGAAAGCACGGTAATCGGCAGTTTATCGGGGTCAGTAGTGGCCAAAAGAAAAATCACATGTTCCGGTGGTTCTTCTAAAGTTTTTAAAAGTGCATTAAAACTGCTTTTGGAAAACATGTGTACCTCATCGATCAGATATATTTTATATCTGCCGCGCCCCGGCGCATATTGCACATTCTCCAGAAGCTCCCTGGTATCATCTACTCCGGTTCTGGAAGCCGCATCGACCTCTATAAGATCAAGGTATCGGCCCTCATCAATTTCCGAACAGTTAATACACTCGCCACAGGGGGTGGAACTAACACCGGTTTCGCAGCTAAGAGCCTTAGCAAAAATCCTGGCGAGTGTAGTTTTACCCACCCCACGAGTACCGGTGAAAAGATAAGCATGATGCAGGCGTTTATTATCCAGAGCATTTTTAAGAGCAGTTACTACATGTGCCTGCCCCAGCATAGTGTCGAATGTCCTGGGCCGCCATTTACGGGCAAGAACCTTATATGACATTAGAAAAGAATCTTAAGCGCTGTGAGTTAGAGTTCATAATAGCATCAAGCATTAAGGCCCTGGCCAGCAACACCACGGCACATAAGTCCATTGCTGCCGCTGCTCCCTTCCGGGCCTGACGGGGTTTACAATTTGTTATTGCGCGGGTACCGGCCAAAGACCGCTGGTAATTATAGCAATAAATTCTACAACCATAAGAATAAGTTTTTTCCGGGTCTTTATTTACTGCTATCAATAAGCCTGCTTGCTGCTAAACCCCTTTACCATGGTAATCAGGATAATTTTGACATCAAGCCATAATGACCAGTTGCGCACATAATAAACATCATGTTCGACCCTTTTTTGCATTTTTTCTAGCGTTTCGGTCTCGCCCCGAAGACCGTTGATTTGGGCCCAGCCGGTAATTCCCGGGCGTACCAGATGCCTAAGCATATAACCTGGAATTAATTTACGATAAATTTCATTATGTGCTACCGCATGCGGTCTGGGCCCAACAATCGACATACTGCCCTGTAAAACATTTATAAACTGTGGCAGTTCATCCAGTGAAGTACGGCGTAAAAAACTACCCAATTTAGTAACTCTTGGATCATTTTTTGTAGCTTGCGGCACTGTGGCACCATCTTCCATAACCCGCATGGTGCGATATTTCCAGATAGTAACTTCCTTGCCGCCAACTCCGTAGCGTTTTTGCTTAAACAATACCGGACCTTTGGAACTTAGCTTTACCGCCAAAGAAATGATCAACATAGGTATGGCAATAACTATTAAGATTATGCTGGCAAAAACTAAATCCTCCAGCCTTTTAAGCAAGCCGCCCACGCCTTTGAAAGGGGAATCTGCGAGACTTATCAGAGGAATACCGGAAAAATCTCTAAGCCTTGACTGGACCAAATCAAAAATAAACAGATCCGGCACAAACGACACCGGCACCGAGTTTTCATAAGCTGCCTGCAGGCAAAATTTTATTCTCTGCTCAGCCCTAAACGGTAAAGTAATAATAACCTCGTCAACCAGACCCTGATTATCACGCATGAATCTAATCGCATCATCCAGATTTCCTGCCACAGGTTTACTGCCATTTATGTAGGTTCCAGGCGCCTGATTATCATCATAAAATCCGATTATATCTATTCTCAGTTCCGGTCTTTTATTAATCACTTGCGCCACATTTTTACCTAAGTCACCGGCCCCCAGGACAATTACCTTTTTATGGTTAAGACCAAGTTTACGTAACGACCTAAGACCTAATTTGGTAAAAAAGCGCCAGATGCCAAGACACACGGTGGCAAAGATAAACCACTTAACAACAAAAACAGTTTCAATATTCGCCGGGAATTTTATAAACCTGGTAAAAACCAGCAATACTAAAAATGAGAAAAACGAAGCTTTAATCGTATTTTTAAACTCGCCATAAAAATCGCTGCCGCGCCATGACTGATATAAACCATTTTCACTGGCAAAAACCGTAAAAAACAAAATAGTAAGCAAGGTTGTAATTACATACTTAAATGACCATACTTCGCCTATCCACCATATAAAAAATCTTATGGTAAAGTACAAAATGGCAATATCCGCCAGCCTTTGCGCCATCACAAATATGGACTGATGTTTTTTAAGCTCTATCATATAGGTTCAGCCCACATTCTCAGCAAATTCGCATATGAAATATCCAGCTGCCTGCTACTTGCCGCAGCTGCGTCTTTGGCCTGAAGTTCTTCTTTTACCTGCCATAGATCGTACAAAATGGCACGTTTGGCAGTATCTTTAACCATACTCTGCATCCAGGTAATCATAACCAACCTGGTGCCGCTAATAACCGGCATAACCTGGTGCAGGCTGGAGGATGGATAGACCACCATATCCCCGGCATCAAGTTTAACCTTCTGTCTGCCAAAAGAAGTACTGATTGCCAGCTCGCCACCAGTATATTCTTCCGGTTCTGATAAAAACAAGGTCAAAGATACATCTGAGCGATATTGTCCTGGGCGCTCTCCCATTGTTGGATCATCAGCATGTTCGCCATAATGCATACCCTGAGTATATTTAGCAAATATCGGAGTGGAAATCCTGGCCGGCAGTGCAGCATGCTGAAAAGCCTGATTTTGCATAATGGCCGCCATCACCGCTTTATTTAAAAGATCCCTATGCTGTAATTCCTTACTAAGCTCAAGATTGTTTTTCACATCTTGCGCAACTTTACCTGCGCTAAGCTTGCCATCAACAAATTCAGCGCTATCTAAAGCCTGTCTTACATCGGCAAGATTTTCAGAATTTAAAACTTTTGCTATTTTATATAGCATCAGCCCACCACATCCAGTACACGCTTTTTAAACTTAACCCCAAGTTGCTTAGCCAAAATTTCACATTGCTTAATATCAACTCCTGCCAGCCCATCAATCGCAGTGGCGGTTACATCAGCAATATATTTAGGCGCCTCTTGTAAAAAATCCAGCATGGCCTGATATGAATCTGCCAGCTGTGGCCGACAATGCCGATTATAAACTTCCTCATTCTGGGCATTTAAAGAAACCGAAAGTGAATCCACCAACCCTTGCATTTCCGGCAATACATTACGTTTATGCACCAAATTGGCCAGGCCATCAGTATTTATTCTTATCCTGCCCCCGTGATCTTTAATCCACCCGGCAACTTCCAGTAAAGTTTTAAGCCTTAAGGTAGGTTCACCGTAACCACAAAAAACTATTTCCCTGTAATCTGCCGCATCGCCAATTGAGTTGATTATACTTTTGGCACCAGGTCTTTTCTCGACACTAAGGTCAAAACCCTGCACCAACATATTGCCCTGGGTTTTAGGGCAAAACTCACATTCCAGGGTACAGCGGTCGGTTATGCTTAAATAAAGATTATCTCTTATCGGATACGCAATAATCTGCGCATTAGTTACAGCTTGCGGCTTGCTCCTTGCCTGCATAATGCTTAAGGGGTTAAGCTTAATTTTAAGCTAATAAAGCCTGCTTAAAAACTTTAGAACGGTATGTCATCATCAAAATCATCTTCTGCCAAAGCCGCCGCAGGTTCAGGCTTTGCAGTATCTGTACTGGCCTGGCTATACTCTCCAGCAGTACCTTTACTGTCTAACATATTCATCGCACCACTTATATCAATAACCACTTCGGTGGTATATCGATCCTGACCACTTTGATCCTGCCATTTTCTGGTTTGTAATTTACCCTCAACATAAACCAGAGAACCTTTATGTAGATATTCCTTGGCGATCTCGGCCAGCTTGCCAAACATTACCACTCGGTGCCATTCGGTTTTATCGCGTTTTTCTCCGGTTTGCCGGTCTTTCCAACTTTCGGTAGTAGCCATGCTGAAATTAGTAATTGCCCGGCCATCTGCGGTATAGCGGGTCTCCGGGTCCTGCCCCAAGTGCCCTACTAAAATAACCTTATTAACTCCACGTGCCATATTTAATCCTCTTGTTCTAACTTGTTAGCTGAGTATTGTAACAGCCTTTGCCGGTCGATTTTATCATTTGCAACCCGCACATAGGCAAGGCCCTCGGCCGGAGCTAATTTAACCTCCATAACTCCCGGCACCGCCATAATCTCGGCAGACAGACCTGGGGCTTCTTCGGCGCTTAGCTTGCCTATATTCAACATAGTGGTGCCAAAAGCATTAGGTTTTTGCATGGTTAAAGCAAACAGCAGCCAAATACACAGCACCAGCAAACATAACCAGAATACTGAGAGTAAATTATTACTATATTCGATAAGCAAGCCGCCAACTGCACCGCCTATAAAAGCTCCGGCAAACTGTGAACTTGAATACACTCCCATTGCCGAGCCTTTTTTATCAATCGGCGCTATTTTGGCAACCAGCGATGGTAATGTCGCCTCCAGCACATTAAAGGCAGCAAAAAACACCAACAACGCAAGTAGCACTCCATAAATTGAACTGGCTCCTGATAAAAATAAAGCTTGCGCCAAGACTAGAACTGCAATCGAGCCAACAAAAACCTGTTTCATTTTATCTTTGGCCTCAGCCATAATCACAAACGGCACCATAAACGCAATTGACAGCAGCATGACTGCCAAATAGATAAAGCCATGGGTTTGCACCGTAAAACCTCCTACATCCCGCAACAGGGAAGGCACCACAATGAACATAGCAGTTAAGACCATATGCAGGACAAAGATGCCTAAATTAAGTCTTAGCAACTGGCCATCACTCAATACCTTTAAAAACTGTCCGGATTTCAGGGAAGTATCGGCATGAAAAACACTTGCCTTGGGATTAGGCACTTTAAAAAACAATATTAGAATCGCTAACAGCGCAAGCAATGCAGTTAAAAAGAACAAACCCGACACACCAACATAGGCACTTAACATGGGGCCCAGGACTATTGCCAACATAAAGGAAAAACCGATACTGATACCAAATACCGCCATAGAGCGCACCCTTACCTCTTCACGGGTAAGATCAGCCAACAGCGCCATGGCAACTGCGGCCACCGCACCTGCTCCTTGCAGGGCGCGCCCTGCAATTAATACATAAATAGTCTCGGCCAAAGCTGCAACCACACTGCCCGCGGCAAATAACAACAAGCCTGCCACCATAATTTTCTTACGTCCTAACTTATCGGACAGCATGCCAAAGGGAATTTGCAGTACTGCCTGGGTAAGTCCATATATTCCGATTGCAAGTCCGATCAAGGCCGGAGTGGAACCGGCAAACTCTCCAGCATATAATGCCAGCACTGGCAGCAGCATGAAAAGTCCGATCATGCGAAAAGCAATAATTACCGACAGCCATTTAACCGCCTGTTTTTCACTTGTAAGAAGCTTGACCAGCCCTTTACTTTTTTTCATTATTTGAGACTTTTGCATAACACCTAAAAAATTTGCCGGCCAAACGGAGCCTTCAATTTTTTTGGCAAAATCCACAAAAATCTGTTCAATAATTGCCATATTTTCAATATTAACACCCATTCATCCTAAAAT
>Ga0209790_1000008_pt1 | contig 40462 bp, 53 predicted proteins | sample WorMetG1aBELIZE2_FD_187420 | JGI IMG/M metagenome (GOLD analysis project Ga0209790, IMG submission 187420) | Marine gutless worms symbiont microbial communities from Max Planck institute for Marine Microbiology, Germany - Inanidrilus... ... | reverse complement strand
GTTAGAACTCCATCTTTACCTGTCAGACCTTTACCTGATTTTAAATCAGCTAAGGCCTTGTCTATATCAAATTTTGCTTCCATGTCTGTCTCCTTAAATTATCATATTTTAAGTTTTGACACAGAATTATGAACACTACCTCGGTCATATATGGACACGCCTAAAAAGTAAAGCATAGTTTGTTTTAAATTTTTGTATTTTGCTCTAAATCATAATTTCACCGGTTGTTTATAGCATGCTCGTAAGAAAAGGTTAAGCTGTCATATATTCGGCCCGTTTGCGGGAGATTCTTTCCATGGCCACCATGTTAACCGCACACCGGCTCCTAATCAGAGTGTCGGCACTTATTGCCAGACCCAAACTCCAGATCTTGCCGGTGTAGGTTTAACCTATTTACCATGAGTACGCTTTTAAATGGAATTGGTGATACTGTTTATATCATAGCCTTGTATTCTTTGTTATTGGCTAAAACCGACCAGATTATCCTGGCGGTTTTATTAGCCAGTGCTACCGAGGTTATCTGAATGCACTTGTCTTTTCTAATCTTTCTGGCCCAGGCTGGTTGTGGATCAGAGTGTAATTTTCTGACATGTTATACTCTAAGCCAAAAATAAAAACAGAACCATGGCACGTCTTAAACGAATTGCCCGTGAAGGGCATGCCGCAACATGTAATCCAGCGCGGTAATAGCTGCCAAGCTTGTTTTGGTGGTGATTCAGATATGAAAGCCTACCTAAATAATTAGGATCAAGATACAAGAGTAAACTTTTTAGTGTCGTGGCCTTTGATTTTTTGGGGATAGGACATTGTCATTGCGAGCGCAGCGAAGCAATCTTCGTATTGGGACTTAGGAGATCACTTCGTTACTTCGTTCCTCGTGATGACAGAATAGTGGGGTCCTCGTGATGACAGAATAGTGGGGGCCTCGTGATGACAGAATAGTGGGGGCCTCGTGATGACAGAATAGTGGGGTCCTCATGATGACGGAATAGAGCTTCCTTGCGATGACGAGACTTTGCCATTGCGAGAACAGCGAAGCAATCTTCGTATTGGGACTTAGGAGATCACTTCGTTACTTCGTTCCTCATGATGACAGAAATGTGTGTTCCTCATGATGACAGAAATGTGTGTTCCTCATGATGACGAAATAGTGGGGTCCTCAAGATGACGGAATATGGGTTCCTTGTTCAATGTTTTATAGCAAACTATCTAACATTCTTTCTGCCTGTGAGGCATAACCGCCGCCAAACAGGTTGTAGTGATTTATTATGTGATAAAAATTATACAAAGTACGGCGTCTGGCATAGCCTTCATCAAGCGGCCAGGTTTCATTATAAGAATCGTAGAAATTTTGCGGGCATCTGCCGAATAACTCGGTCATGGCAAGATCGCATTCTCTATCCCCGTAATAGCTTGCAGGGTCATAAATAACCGGGTTGCCTGCGGTGTCAGCCGCATAATTACCACTCCACAAGTCGCCATGTAGCAAACAAGCTTCAGGTTCTTTTGGAAAAAAATCACTTAATTTTGCTAATATCCTGTCAGCTTTTAGCCTTAAATTTTTACCGGCGCCACGGTTCTCCGCCATTTTAAGTTGTGGCAGAATCCGGTTATCGCGCCAAAAATCCTGCCAGTTGGTTTTAAATGAATTATATTGCGGAGTACTGCCGATAGTATTGTCTATGGCAAAGCCAAATTTATCATTGGAAGCTTTGTGCATATTAGCCAATTGCCGGCCAAACTCAATATAGCTTTTACTGTCAGGCTGGCCGAATTCGATGTATTCCATTATAAGATATGCCTGGCCTGCAAATGCACCTGTGGTGACAGGACGGGGACATTTGATACTTCGGCTACTATATATAGTTTCCAAGGCAAAGGATTCGGCCTCAAACATGCTTAATTTTTGAGCAGAATTAAGTTTTAAGAACAAAGAATCAGAATTATCAAGCTCTAGTCTAAAAGTCTGATTAATATCACCGCCATAGACATTGGAAAAACTTATGATTTTTACCGCAGATTTATTTGCTTCCTTAATCGAATTAAGTATATTTTGCAAGTGATTAACAAAATTTTTATTCACAAAAATGTCCCTAATGAGATAGTTTTAAATAAGCCGATTCTTATACGATTACAATTTGCTCCAGTTTACCATCCATCTAGCTAAGTTATTGATATTAAATAACCAAAGATATAGTGCCTAATTTTTATGCAAGTTATACAATCCCCTATGAAATTCAAGGTGAAATGTGATTTTGATATAATAATCCACAAAGTTATCCACAGGTTTTCTTAACAAGTTTAAATCACTAAATTAACTCAGAACCATAACAAGAAACCATAAATTAATTTCTAAAAAAAAGCTCTAAGTTATTGATTGGGTTCTTGTAGGTTTGTGGTCTGAATATTTTATGATTTTTAATGCATTCAACGGCATATGCTCAAAAATTAAGCAGATTATCCGCGTTAAATGTGAATGCCAAGCACAACTACCATCTTTTAAGCTCTATAGTTGGCAGATTGGTATTTTGCCCGACATAATCCTGATCTGACATAGTTGGCATTTTATTTTTTTCCTCAAGAGTATAGCGCGGCCCAATTTCAGGATTTACCACAATTCTGGTTATATTACCCCGCTCACGATATTCTTTTATCTCTGCCCGGCCGTAGTCATAGCTACGAACTTCATTTTTGGTCTCTGCATGAACTAAAGCCCCGACCATTAAGCAGCTGGTAAAAACAAGTATATTTCCCGGTTGCATAATTCATTCCTTAGATTATGTAACCGGTACTCTATACTTATTTAGTTTAAAGTTCCAGCTTTAAGAGCCTTTATCAGCTTTTTCTTCTGACTTTTTTGCTTTAGGTGCTGTTTCTGATAGCGTAGTCTTGCCGGAAATTTTAATCTGTTTTTTATTATCTTTATAAATCTCCTCACCAATCCCTGATACGTCTTTAATCTCAGCTACCGACCTGAACTTATGTTTTTTGCGGTATTTAATAATAGCCTCGGCCCGGGACTCTCCCACACCTTTTAAGCTCATAAGCTCATTTTTGCTGGCTGTATTTATATTTACCGTATCCGCCCAGGCGGCACTCATGATTAAAGAAACGGCGAGAATAAAAGTTTTTATTGTTTTCATAATATTTTCCTTATTGTTAATTATTAATAACCATATTGTCCCGATGAATCAACTCGGGCTCGTCAATATAACCTAAAATGCTTCCAATTGCACTACTTGATTTGCCAATTATTTTACGGCTTTCATAAGAATTATAGTTGCTAAGGCCACGCGCCACTTCCATACCCGCGGAATTTACACATTTAACCAGGTCGCCACGGCTGTAATCGCCAATAATTTCCCGCACCCCGACCGGCAGCAGGCTCTTGCCTTGCCTGGTGATAAACTCTACTGCTCCGTCATCTAATACCAGTTTACCTTTGGCCTGCATTTGCCCGGCCAGCCAACGGCTGCGGGCAGTCATGGAGCGTGCTTCGGCTAAAAACAGCGTACCAATCTCATGGCCCCTGGCAATATCCAAAAGTACATTCTTCCGGGTGCCGGGGGCGATAATTGTCGTTGCGCCGGATTTGGCTGCAGTTCTGGCCGCCTGCAGTTTGGTAAACATGCCGCCGCGGCCTAAACTGCCACCGGACTTACCGGCCGCTGTATCCAGGGTTTTATCATCCGGCACCACTTCGGTTAAAAGTTTAGCATCATTATGAACCCTGGGATCTTTATCATACATGCCATCTTGATCTGTCAGAATTACCAGGGTGTCAGCCTCCAATAGATTAGCTACTAAAGATCCTAAACTGTCATTGTCGCCAAATCTGATTTCATCAATTGCCACCGTATCATTTTCATTTACTATGGGGATAACTCCGAGCTTAATAAGCTCACTTATGGTACTTCTGGCATTTAGATAACGTTTACGGTTTGCCACATCATCATGTGTCAGCAGAATTTGTGCGGTATGCAGATTATATTTGCTAAAAGCGCTTTCATAAGCCTGAACAAGTCCCATCTGACCTACCGCGGCTGCCGCCTGTTGCTTGTAAATTTCATGCGGCTTTTCCTGCCAGTTAAGACGGGATACGCCCTCGGCGATGGAGCCGGATGATACTATGACAAAATCATAGCCTTGCTGCTCCAAGTCTGATATTTGTTTGGCCCAGCTGTTAATGAGACTATGGGTCAGGCCTTTGCCATTATTGGTTAAAATAGCACTGCCTACCTTTACTATCCATAAACCAGGTTTTTTTAAATTATTCCGCATTTTTTTGTCTTGCAAGTTCCTCGCTTAAATCATACACAAGCTTTTCGGTGCCCTGGCCAGTTAATGCTGATATTTTATAGGTTTTACCCTGCCAGCCGATTTGCCTTATGATTTTATCCAAGATTTGATTAAGCTTTTTATCGTCCACTAGATCAATTTTGTTAAATACTAGCCACCTTGGAATTTTATCTACTTTATCGCCGTATTTTTTTAATTCTGTGGTAACCGCCTTAAATGCGCTGACTATACTCTTAACATCAACCAGGCTTATATCAAGCAAATGCAGCAATATGCGGTTGCGAGATAAGTGCTTCAAAAACCTAAGACCAAGGCCGGCGCCTTCGGTCGCCCCCTCAATGATTCCGGGAATATCGGCGACAACAAAGCTTTTATTATCATCTACCCGCACCACTCCAAGATTTGGATACAAGGTGGTAAAAGGATAATCTGCAACTTTTGGTCTGGCGGCGGAAATTTTTCTGATAAAAGAAGATTTACCGGCATTTGGCAGGCCAAGCAGCCCAACATCAGCTAAAACTTTTAGCTCTAGTTTGAGATTTCTTATCTCACCTGCACTGCCTTTGGAAAATTGTCGCGGTGAGCGGTTTACACTGCTTTTATATCTGGTATTACCAAGGCCGTGAAAGCCACCTTTGGCCACTAAAAGCTGCTGACCAGCCCTGGTTACATCTCCTAAAACTTCCTGGGTTTCAACATCGAATATTATAGTGCCGGCTGGAACTTGAATATATAAGTCCTGACCGCTTTTGCCGGTTTTGTTTCTACCCATGCCATCACTGCCGCGTTCTGCCTTGTAAAGACGTTTGAATCTGAAATCAGCCAAAGTGCTTAAACCGGGATCCGCCTCAACATAGACACTGCCGCCGTCACCGCCGTCACCACCGTCGGGTCCGCCTTTTGGTATGTATTTTTCCCGGCGAAAACTCACACAGCCGTTACCGCCATTGCCGGCTTCGACTTTGATTTCAGCTTCGTCAACAAATTTCATAATCCAGGGTATTATTACCAGAATTTAAAATGAGCATACAAAAAAAGCCCCGACTTGCGGGGCTTTTAACAAAATATTAAGTTAGGGGAGGGGCTTTTTATTAAGCTCCTAAGCCGGATATACGCTTACGGTTTTTCTTTTACGCGGGCCTTTTACTTCAAATTTAACCACGCCATCAGATTTTGCGAACAAAGTATCATCACCACCGCGTCCGACATTTATCCCCGGATGAAAATGGGTGCCGCGCTGACGCACCAAGATGTTGCCGGCCAAAACATTTTCTCCGCCATAGCGTTTTATTCCAAGCCGTTTGGACTCAGAATCGCGCCCGTTTCTGGTACTGCCACCTGCTTTTTTATGTGCCATAACTAATTCCTAACCGGCAATTGCCGTAATTTTAACTTCAGTATAATGCTGACGGTGTCCCATCCGCTTCATATGGTGCTTGCGGCGTTTAAATTTAAGGATTTTAATCTTGTCCGCCCGTCCGTGACTTATTACTTCAGCAGTCACCTTGCCGCCATCTACTAACGGTTCACCAATACTTAGCTTATCATCGCCAGCCACCATGAGCACCTTGTCAAAGTCAATTTTTGTGCCTATTTCAGCCGCCAGCTTCTCAACTTTCAAGGTTTCACCTTGCTGCACCTTGTATTGCTTGCCGCCGGTTTTAATAATTGCATACATTTTAGTAAACTCCAAGCCACTCTTGAAAAACCGCGTAATTCTATAGATTTAATGCCTCAAGGTCAATCAATTTTGCCGTTATCCTGGAAAATTTCGTTAAAAAACTCCATTAACCGGGCCCAGGAGCGGTTATCCGCGTCTTTATCGTAACCTAGAGCATCGATCCCGTAGTTGGCCGAATCAGGATTAGTAAAACTGTGCTTGGCTGAACCATAAATATTCATTTCCCAGTCAGCGCCGGCATTTATCAAAGACTCGGTAAATTTATTTACTTTTTCGGTTGCAACAAATTTATCCTGGGCACCATGCGCGACTAAAATCTTAGCCTTTATTTTGCCATGACTTGCTTTGGGGGCTGGTGGCAGAGAACCATGGAAACTGGCCACGCCTTTAAGTCCTGTTCCAGCATAAGCTATTTGCATAACTGTGGAACCACCAAAACAATAACCGATTGCAGCAAGATTATTAGCATCAGCAAGTTCATGTTCTTTAAGCTTTTCAACTCCTAATATTGCCCGTTGTTGCCAGTCTTTGGTGTTGGCGGTTATTTGCTGCATCCAGCCTTTGGCATCTTCGGCATGAGTTGTAACCTTGTCGTCCCCGTACATATCGGCGGCAAAGGCTATGAAACCGGCTTCGGCCAGCATTTTAGCCCGCTGTTTGGCATAATCGTTAAGCCCCCACCATTCATGTACTACCATGACCCCCGGCCGCTTGCCGACAATTTCATCATCCCAGTAAATCACGCCTTTAAGTTTGGCGCTATTATGCTCATAAGTTATAGCTTGGCTTTGAACTTCAGCGATACTCGGGTTTACACCTAGCAATATAAATGATAGTAAAAATAATATTCTTGGCATTTTTTATCCTCCGTTCAGGTTTGGTTTTTGACTATAGCTTATTGCACCCGTATAGGCAATCTATTTAACTTTGCTGTGCAGCCAAAGCCCGTGGGCTGCGATTAGAAACCAAAAGACATTGATAGTCATCTGAGGGTAAGCTTTAAGATAAAAGCTGTTGATAATAATAAACAAGGCGCCGATCAGATTCATCCAAAGATAAATAACCGATTTAGCATCCAGGTAGTGGCGGGCATTCAGCAAAAAAGCCGTCACAATTAGAAATGCTCCGCTCCAGCCTATTATATCTATGATAATTTTCATTTAAGAGCCTGGTGTATGTCGCCTTATTGTAAAGCGCATTATATTTAAATTCTTTACACTATTTTGGGATTCCAAAAATACTAACTATTTAACTCATGGACAGATAAAGATTGTATTAAATGTCCAGGCATAATAGCAGAAAATGCTAATAAACTTATATAGTTAGAGGGTCAGCCAAGCTTGAATTTTTTATTGCATCTTTATCTTGCATGTTGTAATCTCGCTTAAATTTAATACAAATTGGCAGCAAATTAAACATGTTTAGGGTGGATAGACTGCTTGATCATGATGAAATAGAGATTAAGCCAAATTGTTCTTTATCCTGGGATGCGGCCAAAATAGTTATGGGGGTTATTAGCAGTATAATTTTGCTAATTGCGCTTTATTTTGCCAGCATAGGCGCCTGGTTGGTGCTGCCGTTTTCCGGGGCCGAGATAATAATAGTAATACTTGGATTTTACTTAAGCTCCAGAAAACTGCATGAGCGGGAGCTTATTAAAATCAATCAGGATGAGATTAAGGTATATCACGGTTTTACCCAGCCGAATCATGTAGTAAGCCTTAACCGATTTTGGGCAAAAGTTAAATACAGCCAGGATGCGAGAAACTGGTATCAGGATAAATTGTTTATACACTCGCACGGTAAATATATAGAGGTCGGTAAAGGCCTGACAAATGAAGAGAAACATAAGTTATCCCAAAAGCTCAAAACGCTTTTAGGCTAGTAAGTGTAACGAGGAGGATTTAATGCGGATTTTTATAACAATATTTTTCAGCTTAATGGCTGGTTCTGCTTTGGCAGAGTATGGCCTGAATTTTCCTGATCCGGTAACCAGTATCGGCCGCGATATTTATGATGTTCATATGTTTACCGGCAAGATTGCTACCGCAATTATGGTTGTGGTCCTGGTGCTTCTGGCCTATGCCCTTTTTAAATTTCGTAAATCCAGAGGCTATGAGCCCGATCAGAATTTTCATAAAACCTGGTTTGGGAACTGGGCCTGGGTTTTGGTGCCGTTATTGGTACTGGGAATTGACCTGTCAATCGCTGGCATTGCCCAAAGAACTTTGGATAAGTTCTGGAATGCTCCCAAACAGCAGTGTAGCCAGGATGGGGCTAAGGATGAGTTTTGTTTTGACATGAATGTCAAGGTTATTGGTCATCAGTGGTGGTGGGAGTATGAGTTTCCCGAGCATGGAATTGAATTTAACGGTAAATTCTATCCGGTGCGCATAGAGTCCAGGGCGACAGCCGAGGATGTGGCCAAAGATAATTATTTACGTGATGTGGATAATCCTTTGGTTTTGCCAATAGATACCACCGTGCGCTATTTAAATACCTCAGTTGATGTGTTACATGCCTGGTGGGTGTCGGAACTTGGATTTAAGCGAGATGCTATACCAGGCTATATCATGGAAACCTGGGCCAATATTGATAAAGAGGGAACTTATCGCGGGCAGTGCGCCGAGCTTTGTGGTACCTGGCATGCGAAAATGCCGGTGGTAATTGAGGCCGTATCCAAGGATAAATTTAATACCTGGATTGAACAACAAAAATCTACTATGTTGGTATCACTGCAGGAAGCCAGTTCAGCCAAGGAATGGAGCAAGGAAGATTTGATGGCCAAGGGTGAGAAAGTCTATAACACCCAGTGTGTAGCCTGCCACCAGGCTACAGGTCAGGGACTGCCACCTGCTTTCCCGTCATTAGTCGGCAGTCCACTGATAAAAGGCGATGTTAAAGCCCATATTGAAATGGTACTTAACGGTAAAGGCACTATGCCGCCCTGGAAACATTTAACGGATCTTGATATTGCCGCGGTTATTACCTATGAAAGAAATGCATGGGGCAATGACAGCGGGGATATTGTAAAACCGGCTGATATTAAAGCCGCTAGATAAAGAGGAATTTAAAATGAGCACTACGGTACATACAGCAGACGAGCATCATGAGCATGATCATGGCCCGGTAAAAGGCTGGCGCCGCTGGGTATTTAGCACTAACCATAAGGATATAGGCACCATGTACCTTATATTTGCCCTGGTTATGTTATTCCTGGGCGGCATAAGCGCCATGGCGATCCGGCTGGAACTTATGTATCCCGGGCTGCAATTACTAGATCCTGATTTATATAACAATATCGTTACCAATCATGCTTTGGTGATGGTATTCGGAGCGGTGATGCCAGCGGCGGCCGGGCTTGCCAACTGGATGATTCCGCTTATGATCGGCGCACCGGATATGGCCTTGCCCAGGATGAATAACCTGAGTTTCTGGATTTTGCCGGCAGCAGCTGTGATGTTGGTATTGTCCTTTGTTGTGCCGTTTTTTCCAGGTGGCGGTTCACAGATTAATACCGGCTGGACTTTGTATCCACCATTATCGGTCAAAGTTGGAATGTCAATGGACTTTTTGATTTTTACTGTGCATATGCTGGGTATTTCCTCAATTCTAGCCGCGATTAATATTATCGTGACTATTCTTAATATGCGGGCTCCCGGTATGGGCATGATGAATCTGCCGATGTTTGTCTGGACCTGGTTAATTACCGCTTTTTTGCTTATTTTAATAATGCCGGTGTTGGCCGGGGGCGTAACCATGCTCTTGTTTGACCGGCATTTTGGTACCAGTTTCTTTGATACTGCAGGTGGCGGCGATCCTGTACTATTCCAGCATTTGTTCTGGTTCTTCGGCCATCCTGAAGTTTATGTGCTGTTGTTACCTTCAATCGGAGTTTTGTCGGAAGTAATTCCAACATTTTCACGCAAACCTTTGTTTGGCTATAACTCCATGGTAGGAGCAATGATATTTCTGGCGACCTTGGGCATGGTAGTGTGGGCACATCATCAATACACTATCGGCATGTCGGCCGGTGCGGTTACCTACTTTATGATCGGTACGATTTTGATTTCGATTCCGGTAGGTTTAATGAAATTTAACTTTATTGCTACCATGTGGCGCGGCGCCTTGACTTTTGAAACGCCAATGCTGTTTGCTATCGCGATAGTGATTATGTTTGTGTTCGGCGGTCTTACCGGGGTGATGCTGGCGGTTATTCCAACCGATATGCAATATCACGATTCAATGTTTGTTGTGGCGCATTTTCACTATGTATTGCTGCCGGGCGCAGTGATGGCTTTATTCGCCGGAGTTTTGTATTGGCTGCCAAAATGGACTGGTAATATGTATAACCAGTCTTTGGCTAACTGGTTTTTCTGGACGCACATGCTAGGATTTAACCTTACTTTCTTTGTGCAGCATTTCTTGGGTCTTGCCGGTATGCCAAGAAGGATTGTCGATTACAACATCCAGTTTGCCGAGTTTAACTATATTTCCAGTATCGGCGCATTTTTATACGGCTTAAGCCATTTGTTATTCCTGTATTTGATTATAAGCACAATCAGAGGCAAAAACACAGAAAAAGCAACTGATAAAGTATGGGAAGCTTCGCATGGTCTGGAATGGGAAGTAAGCTCCCCACCACCATATCATAGCTGGGAAGAACCCCCCAAGCTTGATAAGAGCAAACTGGTTAATGCCTGATTATGGATGAAAGGAAAAGGTCTAAAAGAAACATTATCCTGGCAGTCGGTTTATTGATATTTGCCATTTTGATTATGTTGTCATCTTTTAGATTCTGGTCCAATTTGTTTAAGGCAGTAAGCTTGTGAAATCTAATAACAAAAAAACCGTACTTAGTCTGGTAGGCTTAGTGGTACTAATGTTTGGTTTTGGCTTTGCCATGGTGCCTTTGTATAACCTTATTTGCCAATATACCGGGTTAAAGCCTATAGGTAAAGCCGTTAACAGGCAGGTGGCGATAGATACCAGCAGGCAAGTGCTGGTGGAATTTGACGGTATAGTAAATTCCAATCTGCCCTGGAGTTTTGTGCCGAGCACAAGACAAGTTAAGGTTAACCCAGGTAAACTAAGTACTGTGGAATATATAGTCACCAATGAAGCGCAGAATGAGGTGACCGGGCAGGCAATACCAAGTGTAATACCCTGGTATGGCAATAAATATTTTACCAAGGCCGAGTGTTTCTGCTTTAACAAGCAGACTTTAAAACCGGGTGAAACCAAACGCATGCCGGTTAAATTCTATGTGGACCCAAGTTTGCCCGATGATATTAAGACTTTGCGCCTGTCTTATACTTTTATGAATATCAACAAGGATTACGGACAACAGAAACAAGCTGTGCAAATGGCCCAGCACAAATAGATTTGGAGGAGATTTTGTATGACTAACACCCAACAACCTGACCATTATTATATTCCGGAGCCCAGTAAGTGGCCGATTCTCGGTATGTTGTCGGTGCTGTTTAGTTTGCTTGGTATAACTTTAATGCTAAACGATGTGGCCCTCGGTAATATCCTGGCAATCATTGGCCTGGCGCTATTGGCTTATATGTTTTATGGCTGGTTTTCTGATGTCATCAATGAAAATTTAAGCGGCTCATATAATTCACAGGTTGATCGGTCTTTCCGCCAGGGCATGTTCTGGTTTATCGCCTCTGAAGTATTATTCTTCGGTTCGTTTTTCGGCTCTTTGTACTATATAAGAAATATCGCGGTCGAATGGCTGGGCGGTACCGGTTATCTGGCGGTAACCAAAGAGTTTTTACATCCGGATTTTGTCGCTACCTGGCCGACGGCAGGTCCTGCTATGTTGGGTGGTGAGTTTGAGGCAATGGGAGCAGCCGGCATACCGGCACTTAATACGATAATTCTTTTAACTTCCGGTCTTACCCTCACTATAGCCCATTGGGGTCTTAAAAAGAACAATAACAATCAACTGGTAGTTTGGCTGGCAGCGACCGTATTCCTGGGCTTGTTATTCGTGGCTTTCCAGGCCTATGAATATATTCATGCTTATTCTGATTTGAATCTTACTCTGGGTACCGGAGCTTATGGTTCCACATTCTATATTTTAACCGGCTTTCATGGATTTCATGTGGTACTGGGCTCCATTATGCTGATGGCAATTTTAGTCCGCAGTATTAAAAAACACTTTAGCGCCCATAACCACTTTGCTTTTGAAGGGGTAGCCTGGTACTGGCACTTCGTTGATGTAGTGTGGTTAGGTTTGTTTATTTTTGTATATTGGTTGTAACCACATTATTAGGTTCTATCCAGCCCATTACAAAACCGAATAGCAACAGCGCAAACAGCAGGATTGATAAAAACACTCTGAAGCTTAAGCTGGTAACCACCCGCACGCCGGAGCTTTTATCTTTAGCCAGAAAAAACACCCCGCTGGCCAGCGACAGGATAATTCCTAAAAACAGCATGAGAACCAGAAATTTAAATAAGTCCATTTCGAGATTTAGGCTTTAGTTGACGTAATTATAGCATGAGTCTTAAATTTAAAATCTTCACAGCGCTTGTGGTTTTTGTCTCTTTTATAACCTTCATGATATTGGGTTTTTGGCAGTTAGACAGGATGCAGGAAAAATCCTTGTTGCAAAAAAGCCAGATTAAAAATCAAAATTTGCCTCCAATAGAGTTTGATACGTTTGCAGACTATGAAGAAGGCTTGTTTCGCATAGTTAAGCTTAGTGGTAAATGGCTGGCACATGAATCATTTTTTCTTGATTTAAGAAAATACCAGGGCCAAACCGGTTTGCAGCTTGTTATGCCGTTTGTAACACAAGGGGGCAAAAAAGTCCTGGTAAACCGTGGCTGGATTGCCCATAAGCCTGCTGCAAATAGTTTACCGGAAATTAAAACTGAGCAAAATCCTGTGAGCATAAGCGGCATTTTAACCAAAGCTGAGCCGGCTAAAATTGATTTTAGCAATTCCAATGAACTTAATAAGAAGCGTATGTTTATCGCTATTGACGCGCTTAAAGCCAAAGATAATGCCCTTAGTGACGCGCTAATACTGCAAACCAGGAGCGAGTATGAAGACGGCCTTATTCGGGATTGGAAATTACGTCAGTTTAACCCGGATATGCACTTAGGCTATGCTATACAATGGTTTGCCTTTGCCGCCATCCTGGCAGTGGTGAGTATTTATTTTATGCTTAAAAGAAAATGAGAAAATCCAGAATTCAATTTCTACTTTTGGTGGTAATTTTTGCCTTGCCAATAGTGGCTGGCTGGATACTTTTATACAACCCGAATCTTCTGCCGACATCCCGCTCCAATAACGGCATATTGCTAAATCCGCCGATAGCCGCGCCTGACTTTAATTTGCTAAACTCGGCCGGGCAAACAGAAAAATCCTCACTGGTACATAAAGGTTACTGGACTTTTGCGGTTCTGGCGCGCGGCGCCTGTGAGGCTAATTGTCAGAAAAGACTGCATGATTTAAAACAAATTAGAAAAGCGCTGGAAGAGGATTACATAAAGATAAAACGCCTTTTGCTGTTAGACTCGGGAGTCATAAATGAACTTAATATTGATCTTGCCGATAATCCTGATCTTACTGTGGCTGCCGATAATAAAAACGATTTAGCCTCACTTATTGCCCCACAGGTTAAACCGCCGCAAAAACTTAACGTATATGTAATGGACCCTGAGCGAAATTTCATCCTGGGTTATGGCCAAGAACATAGTGCCAAGGATATCTTAAAAGACATGCAAAGGCTGCTGGCGGTAAACCGTTGGGGTTCAGGCCACTGATGTCTGATATTGTCAGGGAATACTTTGCGCTTACCAAGCCCAAAGTAGTTACGTTAATTCTGTTTACCGCCCTTATCGGTATGCTGCTGGCTTTTGGCGGCGGCAGACCAAGTCCTGTTTTATTATTTTGGGGTTTGTTAGGTATCGGGCTGGGAGCGGCATCCGGCGCTGCTTTTAATCACGTAATAGACGAAAAAATCGATAATATAATGGCCCGTACGCAAAAACGTCCACTGCCAGCCGGTAAAATACCAAGAAACCATGCCATGATCTTTGCTATTTTTCTTGGCATCTTATCCATGCTGGTTCTATTAACTTTTGTTAATGTTTTAACTGCAGCTTTAACGTTTATTGCTCTTATCGGCTATGCGGTGATATATACGGTGTATTTAAAGCGCTCCACCCCGCAGAACATAGTCTGGGGTGGAATGGCGGGTGCGGCGCCGCCGGTGCTTGGCTGGTCGGCAGTTACCGGCAGTTTAAATACTGAGGCGCTTTTATTGTTCCTGGTGATTTTTATCTGGACCCCGCCGCATTTTTGGGCTTTGGCGATAAAACGGCGTGAAGAATATAAAAAGGCGGATATCCCAATGCTGCCGGTAACCCACGGTGTAGCCTTCACCAAAATGCAGATTCTGCTATACAGCTTAATGCTGCTGGCTGTATCCCTGTTACCATTTGTAATCAGAATGAGTGGGATTATTTATCTTATCGGCGCCCTGGCTTTGGGATTTGGTTTTGTGTTCTATGCCATCATGCTTTATAAGAACCCCAGTGATAAAAACGCCATGCGCACATTTGGCTATTCGATTTTTTATCTAAGTTTTTTGTTTTTGTTCCTGCTTATAGACCACTACGCCAGGATATTTATCAGAATGTTTAGAATAGATAATTTATATTGATTCAGTTATAAATCAATATGTTAAATTGTATATTGGTTGCCTGTTGCATTTAATCAATTGATTCAACATAACATACACCAGATGAGATTATAAAATGATTCGCAGCCAAGTTTACTTAACTGAAGAGGCAAGAAAATCACTGCAAACTATTGCCAAAAAGACAGTACACACCCAAAGTGATTTAATCCGTGAAGCAGTAGATTTTTTAATTGCTAGAATTCAGAATAAACAAAATAACAAATTGAGGCAGGAAACGTTTGGGTTGTGGGAAGATAAAATTGATATTAGACACCTTAGAAAGGAATTTGAGCGTAATTTTTAATTTCAGGTTATGACTTAAGTCTGAAATTAAATTTTAAGAAGCTTTATTTGGCATCCAGGGCAGGTTTCTTCATAGCCAGCACAACCACAACAATAAATAAAATCCCACCGATAACTGCTATTAGTCCGCCAAATCTAACCAACATAATTCCAAATTCGGAGCCTGCAACCTGGGTGTTGCCGGCCAATTTACGTGCAGCACCGGCGCCGCCTATAATCACCAGGCCTGCTATATGCATAAGCTGACCCAGGGCATAGATCAGAGGTTGAGATAAGGCCAGCTTTCCTTGAACTTTTGCATATCCAAGCCTGGGCAGATAATAATATATAAGCCCCATAAGAGCGATGGTAACCGCGACGATTGAGCCGTGATAATGCGCCGGGACTATGGTATTACTGCCGCTGATTAAAAGACCGATCAGCCCTCCTGCGACAAACAGGCTTAATGATGCATAAAATACTAAAAGATTAAGCGCCTTATTTTTTGAAAGTCGGGCTTTGGTAGTTTTTAATAAAATATATCCTGCGAGCAATACTGCAGATATGCCGCCTCCCCACTGCATCATTCTAGTCATGCCGATGCGGTATTCCGGCTCATTCGGGTTGAAACTAAAGTGTATATAAAGCGCATAAAGTCCTGCCAACAGCATAATCAAATATAGGAAATTTAAAAAACCTTTACTTAATTCAAACCCGCTGTATCCGTCCTTAATTATTATTGTCCAGGCCAGCAGCATCAGCATGGTAATCACAAGCTGCAGCATATGGCCACCGCCCCAGAATATTATTTCAAAATAGCTATTATGTGATTTGTCTATTAGAAATATACTATGGATAACCAAAAATACCGCCAATACATATAAAATACCGGCAGTCCGTATGCCAAAACTTAATTTGGGTTTTAAAACCAAAAATAAAAAATAAAATGAGCTGGCAAGGGCAAAAATTATAATCCCGGCAAAGAAAATTCCTGATTCAAGCACCGGAATATAATTACTTAAAGTTACCTGGGGTTTACCAAAAAACGGACTGATTGCCACAAGTATCGTGCCTGTCGCACACAAATATAAAACCGGTTTTTCCAGATTGCGATTTATCTTAAGTTCCAGGCTTGTCAGCAGGATAAAGGTTATTATCATCCAGGCATAAATTGATAAATCAACGTGGATTACCAAGGCCGCTTTAAAAATGTCCTGCCACTCGCTTACTCTAATTTCCAGGCTTCTTAATAAGACCAATACAATAGAAGCAATTCCCGGAACCAGCAAAGCTCCAAGTGCCAGGTAAATCCAGCCGCGCTTATACGAAGCTACAGGCATTGGTTAAATAAAGGGTTCTCTAGCCTTTTTCGCAGGGTTTTCTAAAATAACAGGTCAGAAGGCTGGTTAAAATAGTGAGGGCCCAAAAACCAAGAAAACCTATAGAATATACTCCTAATCGGCAGCTGCCAGCCTCCGCGGTACACTGGCCTAATTCCAGGGGATCAAAGAAAGCAAAAAATATAATAGTGGCCACCACCGCGGTTAAAAAAGATGGCCAAAGAACTGATATCAGGCCTAAGGTTCTCCTGCTTGCTGGTTTGGGACTCATTGAATTCTCCTGATTCTTAACGCTACTAATTATGTAGTTAAGTTACCATGACTGGTATTTTATTAAAAGAAATTTTTTAAGCCGGCAAAGTCCGTGATTAACCCATAAACCACAGGACTAAAAATGGAATAAAGTTAAAAAGATAAATACTCATCTTATAGATAGCCATCCCGCTGTAATGAATAGCGTCAAATTTTTCTTCTGCTAAATTGAACCAGCGTTTGTGTAGTTTATAGATCCAGTCATGGGCGAATATGAAAGCTGTAAACCATATCAGCATCACACTAAAATTCACTAAAGTACACCAGCCCAGAAATTCACGTAAATATTCAATAGTCATTTAAATTCTCCGGTAAATTGCAACTTAGCAATAAATTACTTGCCCTATGCATTAGACAATCAAATTGATTTAAATATGAAAAAATTATTAATATTCTTCCTTGCAGGATGCCTGACGGGTTTCAGCATCGCATGCAGTCCTGGCAAAACAACCGGGCCGTATGTAAAAGTCTTTAAATATGACGGTTCCATCCAATGTGAAAGCAAAGGAATCTCTCTGGATATTATGGCTCGGGAGTTGTCCTCTATCGGCATTGATATTTCCTGTAGGCATAAGGGCCACGATGGCCTGATGCGGCCAGCAGTTTGCGGGGCCGGTACCGGCAGTATGAATATTTATAAAATAAGCCGGACACGGCTTAATGACGCACTTAAACTTGGCTTTAAGCCAGTAACTGAGGTGTTGGGATATAAAGACACTATATGTAAGACCTATACTAAAAACCTGAAGTTTTAAGATTTAAATTGGGTTTAAAATCATAAGTAATCCGGGTTAAAGGAGAAACACAAGTGAAAAGGTATTACATATTTTTATCAACATTTATTTTTGCTGTAGTTGGGTTGCTGCATCTTATACGGGCTATTATGGGCACGGAGGTGACAATTAACGGTTGGCTGCTACCTGTTTGGATATCCTGGCTGGGCTTTACTCTAACCGCTTTTTTGGCTGCCTGGGGTGCAGCATCGCTTATTAAAAACAGTAGACATTAAGGAGGAAGATATGAAATTTAATATTAAAGCTTTTGCGCTTGCCACCGCATTGATCTGGGGGCTGGCTATATTTATTGGCACCTGGTGGATAATTATTCTGGATGGTATTTCTATTGAGCCAACTGCATTAGGTCAGATATATCGCGGGTATAGTATCAGCCCTTCAGGCAGCATCATTGGCCTTGTCTGGGGTTTGGTCGATGGTTTCATCGGCGGGGCAATTTTCGCCTGGTTATATAATTTTCTTAGCCAACGTTTTGATGTTGGAAAATCAGAAAATTGACAGAGATAGATTTAATATGTGCGTTTGTTAAGTTTACTGGAGATTCTAGCACCAAGATTATCCACATCCGGCCAGGTATTGACGTCTATATTCAGAGTATAGGCAGCCTCTTCGAGTCTTATTGTTTCGTGAGTGTCTAGTTGTTTTTGCAAAACCTGGGTATCAGCGTCGGAAATATCCCTACCTTTAGCTTTTCTTGCGGTTACCCTGGAAAAAAGTGCACTTTTTTTAGCCTGCAGGTTAAGGATAAGAGCCGGTAAATTATGGCCTTCTGCGCTTTGTTTAAATTTTTTACGCTGTTTTACCTTAAGAAATGTGGCATCGATAATCACCGGCCAACCAGATTTACTTATTTTTAAGGCTAGCTCTAAAAGGTACTGATATACGGCTTTACCGGCAGCTTGCGAATACATATCACCACTAAGAGAAGAATTTGAGCCAGAAAGCAGGCCAAATAAACGCTTGCGTTCTAGGTCCGAGCGTAAAACTACCGCTCTTAATTTGCCGGCCAAAGCTTTGGCCAAAGTGCTTTTGCCGCTGCCGGACAAACCATGCATTATCAACATAAAGGGCTGGCGTTCAAGGCTGTATTGTGCGGCAAGTTCCAGGTGCGCATTAAGGCTGTCAAACTGGGATGCCTTTGCGTCCTTACTGATGTCAGCCTGGGATAATCTTATCGCTGCAACCTTAGCCCGCACCACCGCCCGGTATCCAAGGTAGTAATTAATAAGCTCTAAGGCGACATAATCACCAGTGGCGGCAAGGTAACGATTTAAAAAGCTTATCGCCAAATCGGAACGTTGTCTGCTGTCAAGATCCATAACAAGAAATGCCGCCTCGCTTATCACATCTATCCAGCGTAAGTGCGGATTAAATTCAATTCCATCAAAAATATGGACTTGCCCCTGCCAATAAACCATATTGGCAAGGTGCATATCACCGTGGCACTCGCGGATAAAACCATTTTTATGCCGGGTAACAAAGGTACCTTTTAGTCTTTGCCAGCTCTTTTTAGACCATTTTTTTAGAGTGTCGACCCTGGCGTTTACCCCCGGATTGTCAATGCAGTTACTAATCTGGCTGAAGTTCGCCAGCACAGGTTCCAGAATCTTATCTGCAGTGCCATATTCTGCGGTTGGAGGCGCAACTGTGGCTGCAAGGTGAAAGGCTGCAACTTTATCCGCAATCTCAACAATGAGTTTTTCTGACAATTTATTTCTAAGTAATAGATTATCAAGTTCCGTTTCACGTTTGAAACGTCGCATACAAACCGCATATTCGATTGTATTCTCCTGTGGGCGCTCAGGCAGGTTGCTAATTCTAAGCTGGCGGTTTTTTTCTATAATTGCCACGACCTTTAAATACATATCTTGAGTCAGGCGCCGGTTTAGGCGGATTTCTTCCCGGCAGTAAAATTTACGTTTAGTTAAAGATGAGAAATCTAAAAATCCAAGGTTAAGAGGCTTTTTTACCTTGTAGGCATATGCACCGGCTAAAAATATGTGGGATATATGGGTCTCTATGTGCTGGATTTTTTCCGCAGAATGTGGATAAACCTCAGGCTCAAGCATTTTGGTTACAAATTCCTTATTTGTCATGCTTTATTGGGTTTTAGTGATTGACGGTAGTCGATTGCGAAGGTTTAGGTTTAAACTGTATTTTCGATATAGGTAACGATCATTCGTTACAAAACTGTGATCTAAAACTTTATGGGTTTTTGGTCTTTTTTTGCTAAATATCTTATTTTGTGAGCGCAGAACTAAACCTGCCTGTATCGACCTTACCTGCCGCCAATCAGTCACTTTGTGCGCCGGCTGGTATTGATTTACCGAATAATCATTATCGGTATCAACTCCGTATAAAAATTGTAAGGCTGCAATTTCATCCAGCATTGGTTGCGGGCCTGGTTTCAGGCCGCCATTGCCATCACATCTAAGCTGGCTGCCGTTTAAGGTTAATTTCTCATATTTGATTGCCACGGTCCTGGTGCCGGCACAGTCAAGCATATTCTTAAAGCCATAGCTGATACTGTCATTATGCTTAATATCGGTCGCGTTCTGCCCGCTTATAATATCAGAGTTATCGGCCGCTAAATTAGCTCCGGCGCTGCTGATTTTTTTATGCAGATAGTTAAGTACCGTATTGGCATTTTGATCCATTAAAAGACTTGCGGTTTTAAGGCGGCTGTTTGCCGCGTAATTAAAATTTGCATTAAAGATCAGTAAAAATAAAAAAGATGCCAGCAATATACTTACTAACACCTCCAGCAGGGAAAAACCCTCAGTGTTATTGGCCAGCACTTATTTTTAGATCCAGAGTTTGTGATTTGGTCAAGCCCTGCCAACTGGCGCTAAGTTTGTAATCGCCGGCTGTCTGGGCGATGATTTTTAGTTCAAATTGCGGCAAATGTTCACGCATTTCATTAACTGTAGTGTTTATATCGTAGGCAGCCATTTCCCGGGGATTGCAGTTTAGATTTATACAGTCTTTTACCTGGGATTTATAGGACTCGGTATAGTCATTTCCTTGCATGCTTATTTGATTAGCCAGCATTTTTTCAGCCATATTTCTTAGTCCCAGGCTTGCCAGCATGTATTGTTTTAAGGTAACTGCCTTCTGGGTTTGCTGTCCTTGAGCGGCGAAAATACCTAACACCACAATACTTGTCAATAAGAGACTTATCAGAATTTCCATGAGGGATATACCTTTATTTTTCATAGTTAAAAATATTAACAAGATCGTTTAGAAAATCATAACCTAGCGTAGTAGGTTTTATGCGTAAGAGATTTTGCTCAAGTAAGCCCATTTTTTGTGCTTTTTTAAGCTGCGCCGATATTCTTGATATATCAAGTCCGGTCCTGGCAGTAAATAACTGTGGTTCAAAGCCGTTTTTAAGTCTCAGGGCATTTAACATAAATTCAAAAATTAAATCTTGGGCTTTTAGTCTGCTTGTTGTTTGTATTGGCTTTTCGCTGCTTCTTAATTTTACATAAGATACAGGGTTCTTATTTTTCATGCATCTTAACACTTTTTCCGGGAGATTAAAACTCAGCTTGGAATGAGCACCGGCTCCAAGTCCCAGATAATCGCCAAAGTGCCAATAGTTTAGATTATGCTGACACTTAAATCCCTCTTGGGCAAAAGCCGAAATCTCATATTGTTTATAATCGTTTTTTCGTAATAATTCTATGCCGGAATGTTGCATGTCATAAATCAGATCGCTAGCAGGAAGTTTAGGCGGTTTATTGGCAAACCAGGTATTAGGTTCGATTGTAAGCTGATACCAGGAAATGTGGTTGGGCTTGAGATTAATAGCCTTTTGTAAGTCATCTAGCGCGCCCTTGATGTTCTGCTGCGGCAGGCCAAACATAAGATCCAGATTAATATTATTAAACCCTGCAGCCTGTGCCTGGGATATGGCGTTATTAATATCCAGGCTGCCGTGAATCCGGCCCAGGGTTTTAAGGTTTTTGGAATTAAAACTTTGGGCACCGATAGAAATTCTATTAACCCCGGCCTTTTTATATCCTTGAAAATTTGCCGTAGCGGCGCTTTCCGGATTAACCTCAAGCGTAATCTCTATTTCTGGCCGCAGGTTTAAAATGGGCGTTAAAGCAGAAAATAAATCAATGATACTTTGGCCGGAAAAAAGACTGGGGGTGCCGCCACCTAAAAAGATGCTTTGTATTTGCCGGGTTTTTATTATGTCAGGTGTTTGTTTAAGGTCAAAAAGCAGAGCTTTTATATATTCATCTTGCCTGAAATTTTCTGGTTTAATATGTGAGTTAAAATCGCAATACGGGCATTTTTGTACGCACCAGGGAAAATGTACGTACAGGCTAAGCGGGGGCAGGGTTTTTGAATTAGACGTTGGCTTGTTCCTCTTCGGCTTCGATTTTATTAAGCTCAGCTTCCATTTCTTCTTCGGTCATTTCGCTGAAGTCATCCTCTGACGCGTCAGAGGTTTTTTTATTCATTCTTCTGGCAAATATAAGGCCCAATTCAAATAACAGCCACATTGGGATTGCCAGCAGGGTCTGCGAGATTATATCGGGTGGGGTTAGCAACATGCCGAGCACAAACGCGCCGATAATAATATAGGGTCGTTTATTGGCTAACGATTCAGTGGTGGTCATGCCGGTTTTTACAAAGAGTATGGTGGCAATCGGCACTTCAAACGCTACCCCGAAAGCAAAGAATAATTTAAGGGCAAAGTTTAGATAGTCCTTGATGTCCGGGGTATAAGCAATGCCATCTGGTGTAGTGCCAGCCAGAAATGGAAATACCAGCGGGAATACTACGTAATAAGCAAACAGCATACCGGCATAAAACAGTATGGTGCTGGAAACTGCCAGTGGCATAACCAGCTTCTTTTCATGCTTGTAAAGCCCCGGCGCCACAAACCCCCAGACCTGATACAAAACGAAAGGTATGGCAATATAAAAAGCCACCATTAAACACAGCTTAAATGGGGTTAGAAATGGTGAAATCACCCCGGTGGCAATCATATTCTGATCTTTGGGTAAAATACGATGCAAGGGCTCTGCCACAAACAAATAGACCTCATTGGCAAATGGCACCAGGCAGGCAAATATAACTGCAACTACAATAATTATTTTTACCAGCCGGTCCCTTAGCTCAACCAGGTGGGTGAGCAGTGGCTGCTCGATAGACTCTTCTGATTCAGGTTTAGCCATCTTGGGTTTTAGGCTTTTCCTGGTTTTCAGCAGGATTCTCGGAATTAAGAGGAGCTTTATTCAAGGCTTCGCCAGTCTTATCTTTAATTTCGTTTAATGAATCCTTGGTATCTTCTAAAATTTCATGAATGCCGGCGACATCCGCCTGTTTTTGCAAGGTTTCTTTAAGCTCATCAGCTTTAAGTTCACGGTTTATATCGTCTTTTACATTATTCACAAACCGGCTTAATTTACCTGCCCATTTGCCGGCGGTACGGGCAACTTCAGGCAGACGCTTGGGTCCGATAACTACCAGAGCCACTACCGCTATAATCAGTAATTCCAGAAAGCCGATATCAAACATCAGTTTGCATGCTCAAACTTAAAAAGATTGCTTAACTAGGCTTTTTCCTGCTCTTTATTTTCGCTTGTGTTTTCCGCTGCTTCGGTGCTCTTATCGGTCTGTTGCAATTGGTCGGTGGTTTCTGATTTTTCTTCATCGCCCATGGATTTTTTAAAATTCTTAATGGCCCCTCCGAGGTCGCCGCCGATATTTTTTAATTTTTTGGTGCCGAAAATTAAAATAACAATCGCCAATATTATTAACAACTGCCAGATACTAATGCCGCCTAATCCCATATTGCTCTCCTTGATTAACCAAAACCAGGCAGATTACTACCGCCCAGTAAATGAATATGCAGGTGAAAAACAACCTGTCCTCCACCTTTACCGGTGTTTATTATAGTACGAAACCCGGTGTCCAGATTTTGCTGTTTGGCGATTTTCGGCAATAAACCCAGCATGTATGCAGTTAATTCATTATGTTCCGCTGTAAGTTCATTCAGGCTGGCAATATGAATTTTGGGAATCATTAATAGATGCACTTTGGCTTTGGGCGCAATATCGTGAAATACCAAAACCTTATCATCCTCATACACAACATCAGCCGCTATATCACCATTTATTATTTTGCAGAATAAACAGTCTTGCATTACTTGTTCCTTGAATTTTTCTCTTCGATACCGGAAGTTCCAAAGCGCCGCTCCAGCTCCTGTAGTACTTCATTATAATCAATATTACTGTCAGCCAGTAAAATCATGCTATGAAACCATAAATCCGCCATTTCATAAATAATCTCACTCTTATCCTGGCCTTTAGTGGCGATTATCAATTCAGCGGCTTCCTCACCTATCTTTTTTAAAATTTGATCCAGACCCTTAGCATAAAGGCCTGCGACATAGGAACTATCAGGGTTAGAGTTCTTGCGCTCTATAAGAACGGCGTGCAATTTGTCCAGGATATCATTCATGGTTTTTTCTTCCTGGTATCTTTGCCTCTTACTATTTTACTGATAAGGCTTTCCTTTTTAGGATCTCTTTTTATGTATTTTTGCTTGCTTGAACCTGAATTTTTATCTGTGCTTTTATCGCTGCGTTTACTGGCACTGCCACGTGAATGATATATTTGCCTTTGACTTTTTACCGGTTTTTCATCTTCAACCCATTTGCCGTCTGCATACTTTTTGTAAAAACAGCGTTCGCGTCCGGTATGACAGGCAATACCTCCCACCTGTTTTACTTTTAACAGTATTACGTCATTATCACAGTCCAGGCGTATTTCTTTAATTATTTGTATATGACCCGACTCTTCACCTTTGCGCCATATTTTTTGTCGGGAGCGTGACCAGTACACCGCTCGCTCTTCAGCCATAGTAAGCTCCAGCGCCTCCCTGTTCATCCAGGCCAACATCAATACCCGCCCATTTCTGTAATTTTGGGCGATTGCCGGCACCAGGCCGTTGGCATCCCACTTAATAGCATCTAAAATCTCGCTCATAAACGCACCTCAATTCCACGCTTTTGCATATGCTGTTTTGCCTGCTCAATAGAGTATTCTGCAAAGTGAAAAATGCTGGCGGCCAATACCGCATCGGCATTGCCTTGCAATACCCCTTCAGCCAAATGTTCTAAAGTGCCAACGCCGCCAGAGGCTATTACCGGAATTGTAACTGCATCGGTTATGGCTTTTGTAAGCTCAAGATCAAACCCACTTTTTGTACCATCCTTGTCCATACTGGTAAGCAGAATCTCGCCTGCGCCTAAATCCTGCATTTTTACCGCCCATTCCAGTGCATCTATCCCGGTAGGTTTACGCCCGCCATGGGTGAAGATTTCCCATTTGCAAGGTGAACTTGCAACCTGCTTGGCATCTATCGCCACCACAATACATTGCGAGCCGAACCGGTCGGCTGCCTGTTTGACAAAATCCGGATTAAATACCGCAGCGGTATTAATTGCCACTTTATCAGCGCCGGCATTTAACATGCGGCGCACGTCCTGGATTTCCCTAATTCCGCCGCCGACTGTAAGTGGAATAAATACCTGATTTGCCACATCTTCCACCACATGCACTATGGTTTCCCGGTCTTCATGTGAAGCAGTTATGTCCAGGAAAGTAATTTCATCCGCACCTTCCTTGTCGTAGCGCTTGGCAACCTCTACCGGATCACCGGCATCGCGAATATCAACAAATTTTACACCCTTGACCACCCGGCCTTGTTCCACGTCAAGACAGGGAATTATTCTTCTAGCAAGGCTCATGAATTATTATCCGCAAATTTTTGTGCCTCACTAAAGTCTAAAGTGCCTTCATAAATCGCCCGCCCGGTGATTGCCCCCAAAATTCCTTCATCCGCTACCGCTGTCAGGTCTTTTATGTCCTGCATGGAGCTTATGCCGCCGGAGGCAATAACTGGTACATTTACACTTTGTGCCAGTTTGACTGTAGCCGTTATATTCACTCCTTGCATCATGCCATCACGGCTTATATCAGTATAAACTATGGCATCGGCTCCGGCCTCAGCAAAGCTTTGTCCCATATCTATGGCATTGTGCCTTGATAATTTTGACCAGCCTTCAATAGCCACTTTGCCGTCTTTGGCATCCAGCCCGGCAATAATATGAGTCGGAAATGCAGCGCATACTTCTGTTAAAAAATGCGGATTGGTAATGGCCCTGGTGCCAATGATTACATATTGCACCCCGGCCTCCAGATATTTTTCAATGGTTTGTGAGTTGCGGATGCCGCCGCCAATCTGTACCGGCAATCCAGGATGGGCTGCACAAATTTGGTGGACAATTTCAGCATTTACCGGCTTACCATCAAACGCACCATTTAAATCCACCAGATGCAAACGTCTGGCACCGGCCTCTACCCAGCGACCCGCAGTTTTAACCGGATTTTCGGAAAATATCGTGGTATCCTCCATTCGCCCCTGGCGCAGGCGTACACATTTACCGTCTTTTAAATCAATTGCCGGTATGACTAACATGTTCCGTCCCATTTGCTAAAGTTCTCCAATAATTGTAAACCGTCATGTTGGCTTTTTTCCGGATGAAACTGGGTGGCGAAAATATTGCCCCGGCAAATTGCTGCGGTAAATTCAATACCATAATTACACGCCCCGCAAGTCAAGCTCGGCTCATCCGGCTTTACATAATAACTATGCACAAAATAAAACCTGGCATTATTTTCAATATTTTGCCAAAGAGGGTGGTCTATGGTTTGCTTAACGTTATTCCAGCCCATATGTGGAATACTTAAAACACCTAAGTCCGCAACTGGCAGCTTAGGTACTGAGCCAGGCAAGATGTCAAGAGCCTGGGTGCCTTCATTCTCTGCAGCACTGGTAAACAAAGCCTGCATGCCGACACAGATACCAAGAAATGGTTTATAGGCAGCAGCCTCGGTTACAATTTTTGTAAGCTGTCTTTGCTCTAATTCCTGCATGCAGTGTGAGATAGCGCCTACCCCAGGAAACACTATTTTTTCTGCTTGCTCGATGTCTTCGGCTCTGGAGGTGATCTTGATGTTTAACTTTGGCGCTACATGTTCCAGGGCTTTGGAAACCGAGCGCAAATTACCCATGCCATAGTCAATTACCGCAATTGTGGTCATTTTTATAAACTGCCTTTGGTCGAGGGTATTTGCTGCTTAAGGTTGGTATCCAGATTTATTGCCATGCGCAAGGCACGGCCAAAGGCCTTGAATATGGTTTCGGCAATATGATGCGAATTACGCCCGCGCAGGTTATCAATGTGCAAGGTCGCCAGCCCATGATTAGCAAAACCCTGGAAAAATTCAAAAAATAGTTCGGTATCAAACTCACCTACTTTGCTGCCGGGAAATTTGGCCTTAAACTCAATCCCGGGACGGCCGGAAAAGTCAATTACCACGCGGGATAAAGCCTCGTCCAGCGGCACATAAGCATGCCCATAGCGGCTAATACCTTTTTTGTCTCCCAGAGCCTTATTAATCGCCTGGCCCAAGCAAATGCCTATATCTTCCACGGTATGATGCAAGTCAATTTCAACATCACCCTTGGCACTCAAGTCAATATCAATCAGACCATGTCTGCTGATTTGCTCCAGCATATGGTTCAAAAAAGGAATTTGCGTATTTAACCTGGCCAGTCCGTCGCCATCAAGATTGACCATAAGTTCAATTTGCGTTTCTAATGTCGCACGTTTGATTTTAGCCGTTCGAGCGCTCATAAATTTAAAGCTTATTAAAATTAGTGATAATACTGTATCAAGACCATCGCATCAGGGATTTTTTTATTTTAGCTTTTTGGCCTTATTTTGGCAGAATCAAAGAAGTGGGGTTTTTGTTTTTATCAAGATAGCCGAATTTTTGCATTACCAGGTAATGATCGTCAATTATCCTGTTAATCTGTTGGTCGGTTAAAGTTTCCTGCCAGTCTCCAACTATGCCTTTACGGAAGAAGCTTTTAACTTTTGCCGCCTTTTCATTAAAGCCATGCTTGGCCTCCTGAGCCTGAAATCTTTCAATCTTAATTTGCTCCAATATTGTCTCTACGGTTTTTTTGTCGTGTGGCAGCTGTAAAAATCTGGCGATTTTGCTGAAAGTTTTAAGTGAGTTTTGCTTCATATCCTCATAACGCACGATCAAACGGTTAAGACCCTCGGCCTCGGTCCAGCTCGCTACATGATCCGACCAGGGTAACAGCCACTGCCGCAGCTGATTGGGAATATTTATCTTGCCTGGACAAAAAGCATAATCAATTTTTCCCATCATCTGGATACTGGCATCAATCGAACAGCTGGAGTGATTGGCAAATGAAATGGCAACATCCAGCGGGTTACGGATAATACATAAAGCGCCCAGGGTAGCATCCTGCGGTATTAACGGTGTACCGTCCGGCAAGTATGTGTAGGCGTCGTGTATTTTATGGTAGCCTAATCCCGGCATTTGCCTGGCGTACCAGCGGTAGGCATCGGGACGCAATAAGTCAGTCTCATCCTGACTGAGGTCGGCAGTATCAAAACCTAGAATTTGCTCCACCCAGCCGCGGGCGCTGGCTATGGCGCCGGTGTTAAGCGCATTAATATCAACCAGGCCATCTTCAGTTAATGGCAATTCATCATATTCGTTTTCCTCCTCCATCGGCCCGAGGTTTTTTTGATTTTTTAATCTTTGATAAACCCGAATCGCCTTAATAAAACTGCGGGTCCAGGTATTGCCGGATTTGGGATAGGAAGCCAGCCAGTAAATACCTTTTTTGGGGAGTGCCTTACTCATTTTCTGGCTTTTTGCTTGTTTGTAAGATCTTTTTCGATCAGCTTTATCAGATCAGTCACTTTATAGTTAGTCTGTGGCCGTGTCAGGCTGGTAATATTTATTTTTCCGGCAAGTTTTATAAGATTTTGTATATTATCTTTCATTAAGCCCATGCCTTCCAGATATTGTGCTCGATAAATCTGGGATTGTAACGGCATCAGCTTGTGCATTCCTTTTATTTCTGTAATTTGCGGTTGATCTTTATTCCATGTATGTAAAATATACATAGCCTTTGCCGGCAAAGGTGTTTGACTAAAACCTGTTTTAACAGGATAAGCATATTTTGCAACTTGCGGTCGGATAGGCTTTAATTCCCCGGGTTTTATTTTAAGTACCCTGAAGCAGTCGCGCCAGATTTTTAACATAGGATAGCCTGGTAATACCAGATGATTTTTATCTATTACGCATATATCATCAGTTAAAATTTCATAGCTTTTTTTATGCATTACTGCGGCTAAAGTGGTTTTGCCTTCCCCTGAGAAGCTGGCGAAAATCAGGGCTTTATTGTTGTGTTTTACTGCCATTGCATGTAGAACTATGAGCCCTCGCTGTTGCAGTAAGGCACCCATACAGGTGCCGATAAGGAATAAACCAATAGTATCATTGTCAACTTTTTCTGCAGGCTGGTATTTAATTTGATTACCATTCGTAATCAGGAATCTGCCGCTCATCGGAATTTCAAGCCATAATTTGCCTGGGGCGGTTTGATAATGTAAGGCTTTTACTCGAGCTGCTTTAAATCCTTCTTTACTAATTCGGCCTTTAAGTATTTTAACTTGTGCTCTGGCATATTTTTTTGCCCCCAGCAGCATAGGCAATTCAATATCACTGCTGATAGTGAGGCCGAAAGCCTGATAACGCCAGGGTTTCATGATTTTTCCGCCAGCAATGGCCTGGGTGTTTCATGGCTTTTGACATCATCAATAATTATTTGCGCCAGTTCCTCAAGGTGAAAGCCTTTTTCAGGCCTTATAATCCGGCTTACTTTTACGGTTTTAAGCATTTTGGCGAATTTTTCTACGTGTTTATGGATAATTTTAAATCTCCTGGTGTAGGAAGGGCGATAAGTGTTGCGCCGTAAAACCTGTAATTTCTCCAGGCCACTTAGTTTGATCAATTTAAAATCCTTTTCATGGCCCTTGTTTAGTACATAGATGGCTGTAACCGGCAAGGGATTCTGGTAGAAAGCCTCGTTTAGCGGAAAGTAAAATTTTTCTTTTTGCAGGCGGATCCTGATAAGTTCATTATGGTCAAATTCCAGTTTATCCACTGCGGCCTGCCATAGTTTCAAATAAGGATAACTGGGTTGGACATAGCCTTGCGGGTCTATGGCGCATACGTCATCTGCCAGAAGTTTATAACCCCGGCGATAAAATTCCCCGGCCAGAGTAGATTTGCCCACCCCTGACGGAGCTACGACAATTACTGCCTTATCCTGAAATTTTATCGCATTACCATGCAGCACCAGATCACCTCTTTGCTGCAATATAGCACCCATACATGAGCCTAAAAGATAGAGCTTTATAGTTTGTAAATCTGCACCTTTTTCTGGGTCAACTGTGATTTTGTTACCATTGGTGATAAGGAAGCGGCCTACTTTCTGTTGGCTAATTTGAAACAAATTAACATCTTTTGATTGCTTATTGGCATGGGCACCTTCTTTGGCTACTTTACCAATAACAATTTCAAGCTCAGGTTTTATCGATCCAGAAGCAGGCTGAAGCTGGAATAGTTCAAACTCACTGACAATGCCAAGGCCAAAGGCCTGATAGTAAAATTTTTTATTATCCTTGCCGGATAATCTATGAGATTTTTTCGACACAGCTTTAGCTAGATTTTAATTTAATAACCAGGAGTTTTATGATGCCAATGTTTAAGATCCTTGGGCCTGAAATAAGCGCTTATTTGCGCCACTGCCGAAGGCTTGCCGTTGGACAAAACCACATGCCAGGAATTAGAAGACCAGTAAAATACCTGTCCTGGTTTTAAAGTGAACATATCGGCATTTTTCAGATGCGGCTCTATTTTGTTAAGATCCGGAGTTTGCAAGGCCGGGTCTCCCGGTTCGAAGTAATCTGAATCCCAGGTACAGTAAGTTCGCTCGCCCAGCAGTCCAAAAGCAAATACACTGGCAGGATCTTTATGAATTCCAAACGGGGTAGCCCGGTAGGTGCCGAAGAAGGTATCCAGGTCCCAGTTCATAGCTGGCGGTCTTCCAGGCACTTTATTTAGATATTTCATAAATCCCTGAACTCTATCCCATAATCCAGGGCTTGCTTTATCTAAATTATGAATATTAATCCCCGCACTATGCCGGTTAAGGCGCTTAAAATAGCCGTTAAAATCTTTATCGGATTTTTGCGGTCCAAACATATTCAAAGACCCCATGGTGAAATCCTTAAATTTTTTGGCCGGAGTGTTTTTTGCAATCCAGAACCGGTCCGAGGCTACACGACTTGGCATATTGGTAACCGCGGTGAACAATTCTTCAAGACTGATAAATGGCTTGGCAGCCGGATTTTTGAAGATACCTGGTTTTTGTTCCCAATAGCTATCTATAAATTCAGGCCAAAAATTATCCGGCCATAAATATTGTTGCAGATAGTTATCATCAATTTCAGGAGCTGTTTTTAGATTCTGGCTCATTTTTTCGCTGGCGTAATAATAAAAAAATTCATTGGCAGCAGCAGGCTGGATTTGTCAATTTCAGCCATTTCAGGCTCCAGGGTAGAATCATATATTATTTTAAAGCCGTTTTTAACAAAAATATCGCTTCTATCCTGTCAGAACCAACATTTTTCCAATAACTCAAATGCTGCTACATCTAGGCCCGCAAACCTGCCTTAAATGTAGGGCCGGGTAATACCTGGCCTGAATTTTAATGCATTTGCCGGAGCTTTACGGCCTTTGGCCGACTTCTGTGCCAAAGACTGTGTTGCTTTCCTGTCCATCAAGTCTGATTATTTCCCGTCATTGCGAGGAGCCTATTTTTACCCGTCATTGCGAGGAGCGTAAGCGACGTGGCAATCCCCCCAAGTCTGATTATTTCCCGTCATTGCGAGGAGCGTAAGCGACGTGGCAATCCCCCCCCAAGTCTGAATCAGGAGATTGCCGCGCTCATTTCATTCACTCGCAATGACGGAGTATGTTGTCAGGAGACGCTCATTTCATTCGCTCGCAATGACGGAGTATGTTATCAGGAGACGCTCATTTCATTCGCTCGCAATGACGGAGTATGTTGTCAGGAGACGCTCATTTCATTCACTCGCAATGACGGAGTCTGCCAGCGCGAGGAGTCCTTAGTATCCATCATCGCAAACAGTAATAATTTTCTGTCATTGCGAGGATTCCATAGTACCCGTCATTGCGAGGAGCGCAGCGACGTGGCAATCCCCCCAAGTCTGAATCAGGAGATTGCCGCGCTCATTTCATTCGCTCGCAATGACGGAGTATGTTGTCAGGAGGCGCTTATTTATTCGCTCGCAATGACGGTGTCTGTTATCATAAGGCCAACACCCTTTTATGTTGACAGCTATTAACCCCGGCCTGGTATATTAGTTATTAAGAAATCTATTAACAACGCCGACGGTATTTCCACGACTAATAATGCTGGTAAGCCTGATTTTAGCCTCATAGAACTCGCTGCTTATATTAACTGCAAAAAAATTGCTGGAGGTTGCCAGTAAAGATAAAGACTGGGGGGGTATTTTCTTGCTAGTGCTTTCTTCATAGTAAGTCGCAAACTCTTCTAACTTCTCAAAATCAAAAGAGTTGCTATAAGTAAAATCTTTTGCTTCTTCGGGCAATATGGCTTGCAAAACCTCTAAAGGAGCAGTATTGACATTGGTTCTGGTTTTACCTGGCAGGACGGTCACAAACGGCAGGATTTTTTTATAAATTTCATCAGTCATCCCCCTTATTAACCGCAACTCGGATATATCGGCCATAAGATTATTAGCCGTGCGGTACGGCTCATCTAACAACATATAATAATCATCTTCAGCGCCTCCTGTCGCCCTGGTATCGTTATTGTCATCCATCCAGTCTTTTAAGGCATTTACCAGATTGACCGCAATGGTTTCATCGATCTCTATTGTGGTAAAAAGCCTGACTATCACCCTGGCAAAATCATCATCGGCCGCATAAAACAGATTGTTCAGATTCAGTCTGGAATTAAGGTCGATAATATTAGCGCTTAACCTGGAAGCTTCGCTGAATGTGGCAGGAAGTCCCATGTTCCAGTTCTCGTTATAACTATCATGCGTGCTGTGGTTCAAATCATCCAGCAATGTATTGCGTGCCCAAATCTCCACCGCCAACGCATCCATAATTGCTCTGCTGGATAAGTTATAACTAATGGTTTTCTCAATATTTTGATTTTGGCTTAAAACCAGTTTATACACAACCGGGCTAATTACTGCTGTAGAAATCAAAACGCTAACAAGAATAATGCCTTTTGTTTTATGTTGCATATTTCTTTAATTTTCCGGGTTTTGCTCTACGGTGAAGTCTGAAGCACCCGGGATAATCTTGCTAATAACTCCAAAATCAGCAGTATCAATAGTCAGGCGGATCATCCTTGGCAGGCCCGCCGCGCTGCCTAAAGTATCATCGTATTCCGGCCATTCATCTAGCCAGCCTTCATCGCCCAGATAGCCGATATTAAAACTGTTTACCTTTGACAGTAAAACTTTTTGCCTGCCGGTATCAGCTGGAACCCGGTCCATATTATTCCAGATTCTGCGGTAGATTGTGTTTTTGTCATATAAATATTCAACCCGCAGTAAGGAACTTTGCAGGCTTTTGCCGGGTAAATTATTACCGGCACGGCTGAATTCAATTCCGCCGTAATCATTGGAATACATGGAAGGAAGAAAAGCGCCGTCCTGATTGCGAATTATTCTGGGAGCCATCTGCAGCAGGTCATTTTCCATGATGGCGATTGCCACTCGTAGTTGCGAAAAATCCCTGTCTTTTTCTAATAATCTGCCGCTTTGTTTTGATATCTGATTTACCCCGGCAAAAAGTATTGTGGATATTATGCTGAATATAAACACGGAGATTAACAATTCCAGCAGGGTAAAACCTGATATGTAATTTCTTGACATTAAATTACCATCTGATTTTGCTGGAATAATATGAAACCATATCTGACAGCTCCTGTTCCCTGTTGGCAGCAGAAAAAATTGTCGCTCTTGATTTTCTAAACGAAAGGTGGCTGGTATTTACAACATCAGACATAATCACAAAGTCATAATTACCCATGGTGGCAGGGTATTTTCGCTTGCCTGTTTCCGGGAATTCAGTACTTTGCCGCATAATTACATGATTGTGCAGGACCCATTCGGCAAAAACCTTCTGTTTTAATATATGACTGTTTTTTATCGTATAGTTAAACAATGTCATAACCGAAGAGAATATTAAAGACAGCACTAAAAGCGCGATTACTGTTTCAACCAGGGTAAAGCCTTTATTTAAGGGGATGCTTGATTTTTTTATAATTGCCATATTTATAATTGCAAAAATTGCCCCACAACTTAAAATATGTCATTTTACAACAAAGCCGATTATTACTGGCATGTTAAAATTAAAACCTGAGTGCAATAGGTACTGGACGCATACACGAAAAACTGGCAGATTGGCTTGTTTGGTACAACCAGGATAGACCGCATTATGCACAAGGGCAAATATCTCCCATTCAAGCCATGTTAAAATTAAAACCTGAGTGCAATAGGTACTGGACGCATACAACGCATACACGCATACAGGTTTTTATGGTACCATTAACCACGTGTAGTGTTAGAATGGAACTTTAGAGGAAATACAATGGAAAGAAAAAAATGGAATAATCCAAAAATTATTAGATTATTCGCAAAAGGCGTACATGGCAAGCCAGGCGCTACTGCGACTGGTGAGTACGTAAAAGCTGTAACAGACGGCGGAAATTCAGTTTATGGTAATTGCACAAATATAAATAAATTATATTCCCTTACCAACCCGGCCCTGGGCAGCCAATGTATTACAAGTGATATTGGTATGGACTTAGCTACAGGTTCGGTTCACGTTTCTAGTGTGACTGGTATAAGTTGATGTTTATTCTGAGGACTATTTGATGCAAACAGACGTAAATACAAGTAGGATGCCTATTTATTTACTTATTTACTTGGCATTATGATATATGCGAACCATGCATCTATAATTAATCTAGGAGAGCAAGTATGATTAGAGATAATTTTTTAAAACCGGTGCTATTGTCTGGTTTGTTTGCAATGGTATCTTTGGCTTATGTAACAGAGCCAATGGCGCGCAACCTGAACCTTAAAAACTCAGGTGACAGTCTGGTGATTGAGGACAGGACCGGTGGCGCGGATAATTTCAAGGTAACGGTAGGTGCTGACGGTACTGGCAAGGTTGAGGTTTCGCGTGAATCTTTAGATCTTAAAGATGCCACATCCGGCGGCACACAAAATTTTTATAACAGCGGCGCCACGAACAAAATAACAGTCAAGGCTCCAGCAGGACTGTCTGGCAGCACGGTATATACCCTGCCGGATAATGATGGATCTGCGGGGCAGGTTTTGATAACTGATGGCAGTGGCAACTTGAGTTGGGTTACTCCATGACTCGTTGTTTTTTATTTGGCAATAAGCAGAGGATGTATGAGATGAATATAGAGAAATTACCCATAAAAATGTCTATGGTGTTTGCGGGAATTCTGTTTGGCAGCGTGGTTTTGGCGGATGTAAGAATCCCCTTAGCCGGTGGCGATACGCTGAACATAAAGGAAAAAGGTGCTGGTTCTGCCAATTACACGGTAAGCGAAGGCTCTGGTGACAATGCGGCGAAGATAGGCGAGTTGGGGGTTAAAAATGAAGATACCTCTGGTGGAACTGTAAAAATGTTTGACAGTGGTGGCACTAACAGTATTGGACTTAAGGCTCCGGACAGTTTAGGCGGGGATGTTGTTATAACCCTGCCGAACGATGACGGTAATGCCGGACAAATCTTGCACACCGATGGCAGCGGCGATACCTACTGGGCCAATTTACCTGGTGAGGCGTCTGATGCCTGCTCCCCGGGCCTGACCTGGATGGATAAAAACCTGGGAGCAACTCAGGTAGCAACCTCATCAACTGATTACCTGGCGTATGGTGATTTTTATCAGTGGGGCCGGTTGGCGGATGGCCATGAGACTATAGTCTGGACTTCCCCTACTGCCAGCGATGACGCAGAGCAGTCTAGAGTAACCAGCACCAATTCTGCCACTGATATCCCGGGTCATGATGATTTTATTCTGGAAGCTTCTTCTTCTCCTTACGACTGGCGCGCGCCGACGCAGAATGATAATCTGTGGCAGGGAACATCCGGCATTAATAACCCTTGTCCTTCGGGTTTTCGCCTGCCAACCGAAGCTGAGTTGGAAAATGTAAGAACCGCATGTTTTGTCACTAATAACGCGGCAGGTGCTTTTGGTTCGTTCTTGAAGTTGCCGGTGGCGGGCGACCGCAAGCGTACCGATGGTTCGCTCAGCCTTGTTGGTAGCTACGGCTTCTATTGGAGTAGTACGGTTGATGGGTCGACTGCCCGCAACCTGTTCTTCTACGCCAGCGGTGCCAGCATGAGCAGCGGCTATCGGGCCTACGGTTTTTCTGTTCGTTGTGTTAAATAGACACTTTGATTAATTTGTCACTTTGACACTTAACCAGGCCATCCCGTGAGGGTGGCCTGGTTGCTCGGCGTTAGCCGAGCATGTTTTTCGTAAACCAAGGATGAAAATGGTTATCAACATGCAATGAATATAGAAGATAAAGTAGTGGAATCGTCTGATTTATCTAAATTAGTGTTATATAAGGAGGGCGCTTTTTATAAATTGTACAACCAACATGCGATGTTTTTTGCGCATCATGTAAAACCTTTTAAGGTTGGAGTAAAATTTATAAAAAAGATCTCGGATACTATATATAGCATTGGCTTTCCAATAAGCTCATTCGATAAGTTAATAGACGGAAAATTTATCAAGCAGTTATTGGAAAAATTATCTACATCAATGGTTTTAAACGATGACAAAATTGTTTGTTCAGGTCTGGACAAATTGTATATTTCTCAATTACCTGATTATGAAATATGGTGTGCTGAGCAAAATCAGCAAACAGATAATCTGAATGACAATGTAGAGCGCAATATGGATAACGAAATGACAATAAAACAAAAAATCATGAATTTTAATGTTGGTTGCAAAACTCCAATTCAGGCAATGAGTTTTATATCTGAATTACAACAGGAAATTGCTTCTTGAGTTTAAAATACATGTCGGAAGATTTTGAAAATTTGCATTATCAATTATATCTCGCTTATTATGCGGCTAGAAAAAACAAGCGCAATACTATAAACCAGTTAAAATTTGAAGTGGATTTGGAGCAAAATTTATATAAACTGGCAAAACAGATAATCACTCGACAATACACCCCTAAGCCATCAATAGCCTTTATGGTATTTAAGCCGGTAAAAAGAGAAATTTTCGCTGCTGATTTTGTTGACCGAGTTGTTCACCACTTGCTTTATAAAGCTATTTACTCGGATATAGAAAAAATCCTAATCCATGATACTTACAGTTGCAGGAAAAATAAAGGAACTTTATATGGTATAAAAAGAATGCAAAAGTTTATGCGTTCCTGTACTGAAAATTATCAAAAACAAGCATATGTTTTAAAATTGGATATCAAGGGCTATTTTATGCATATGCACCATCAAATAATTTATGAACAAATTATTTCTGTCATCAAAAACCACAATTTGGATCTTGAACTATCAACATTGGACTATTTATTAAAAAAAGTTATTTTTAACGATGTTACCCAAAATTGCCGGATAAAAGGTTCAAAAAAAGATTGGGTTGACTTGCCACATGATAAATCATTGTTTGGAAAGCCCGGTGGCGTTGGCCTGCCAATTGGTAATCTCACATCGCAAATGTTTGGAAATTTATACTTGAATGAATTGGATCATTTTATCAAACAAGACCTTGATATAAAGTATTATGGACGCTATGTTGATGATATGGTGTTTATGAGCCAGGATCAGAACAAGTTAAAAACATTAATCCCCAAAGTAAATGCCAGCTTGAATAAGGTAGGGTTGGTTTTGCACCCAAAAAAAATTTACATGCAGTCTATTGATAAGGGTTTTTTATTTTTGGGGCAATATATCAAGCCTTATAGAAGTTATATTAGCAATCGGACCAAGCATAATTTTTATCAGGCACTTGGAAATGCTTGCACACTATTATTCAGAACCGAGGCTATAGCATGGAATGACATAAAGTCAATACAGTCAACTATAAATTCATATCTTGGCATTTTACGTCATGCAAATGCGTTTAATTTAATGAAACACGGTATGCAACGAATGCCCGGGAGGTTTTATTGCTTTTTCAGGTTTGTGCCGGATCGGTATAAAATCTATATTAATCAGGAGTTTTGGCAGTGGCATTATTCTCTAACTTACCAGTCTACAAATTAGGTTATGATGTGCTATTGGAAATTTATAATCGTACTAAAAGTTTTCCGCGAGAATTTAAATTTACAATTGGTGAGAAAATGAAAGAAGAAAGCTTGAATATGCTGATTAATGTGTATAAGGCTAATAAAAGCCGTGATAAAACCAGAACAAAATATATTGAGATTGCACGACGAAATGTGGAGGTATTGCGGCTTTTGTTAAGAGTCGCTAAAGATTTAATGATATTGGGTATTAAAGGATTTGTATTTTTAAATACAAAGATAGAGGAATTATCCAAACAGTTAACAGCATGGCAAAAGTATATGACCAGAGCCGGTAACTAATACTATGATTATTATCGGGCGTGTTTTTACTTATCCTAATAAACCTCTTTGCTAAAGGTGCTTAACTGGCAAAGGACAAATGTAGTTGTTTAAATATTCTGTATTTAGACCTGGAAGTGTTTATTTTTATTGCCGGTGGCGGGCTACCGCAATCGAACCAATGGTTCGCTCAACAATGTTGGTAGCAACGGCAACTATTGGAGTAGTACGGTTAATGGGTCGAATGCCCGCAACCTGAACTTCAACGCCAGCAATGCCAACATGAACAGCAACAATCGGGCAAACGGTTTTTCTGTTCGTTGTACCAAGGATGAGAGTATTTTTGTCATGTTTTTTATTATTTTTTGGAGTATTCATGCAATTTTTAAAGTCAGTTTTATTCAGGTCTCAAAGGAGATTGCCGCGCTCATTTCATTCGCTCGCAATGACGGAGTCTGCCATCATGAGGAGTTCATTTCCTTGGTTCGCAATGACGCTTTCCTGTCATCGCGAGAAGCATAGCGACGACGCGATCCCCTTAGGGCTTAGTGGAGGTGGCTGCAGGACAGGCAAAGCTTGGCGGCAATCCCTACAGTCTTTAAAAGCTCTACTATTAGTCTTAATCAGCATTTTATATCTTGGCATAACCCCGGCGTTTGCCGCTAAAGTTTCCGGAACCTTAGCCGCATACCCCGGACAGGAAATAAAGCTGATAGGTTTTGACGGTTTTGACAAAAGAAATCTTGCTACTGCTACAACCGACGAGAATGGCGGGTTTTCCCTTGATTACGGCTCATATATCGGTATTGGTCATTTACAGTTAGCAAAAACCAACGAAGGTTCAATTATTATTCTGAATGGTTCTGATATCGTATTACAGGTAGATAAAGGCAAGAAAATATATGAGCAGGATTTTATTGAAAATAAGGAAAATCAGTTATGGGTAGAATATGCCAAATCACAAAATACCCACGATAAGGCCCGTCAGGCCTGGCAATATCTGGCTAAATTATATAAAAACTCCGCTGAAACCGATTTATTGAACCTGATTGCAGGCCAGCTGGCAAAGCTGGAGGAAAAAGATCAGGCGCAATTGCGACAATTACCTGAAAATAGTGTACTTTCCTTGCTGGTTCCCATCAGAAAGCTTATCCAGGCCATGACCAAGGATGTGGTTAGAGCGCCTGAGAATATTCCGCTACATATCGAAACCTTCAAAAAAATAGACTTAACTCATGCTTATTTGTGGCATAGCGATCTATTGGAACAATTAGTACGCGGGCATTACATAATGTTGGAAAACTCCGGTAATCCTTTGCCTAAAGTGTTTGAGCTTGCAAACGTTTCTTCAGACCATATCCTTAAGGCGCTAAATACTGACGCCAGTAAAAAGAACACAATGGCGAAGTTTCTGTTTGATTTTCTTAGAAAGCGTTCCATGTTCAAGTCGGCGCGCTATCTGGCCTTGCAATTGCTGGAATCTCACCAGAGAGATTTAAGTGACACATTAATTAAAAGATTACATGTATATCATGACCTTGCTAATGGCAAAGCTGCGCCGACAGTGGAATTTAAGGCGAATACGGTGGCCCACAACGGCAATTTGCTAGATCAAGGTTTTATGCTCAATAAAGATCAGTCCGAATATCACATACTGGTATTTTTTAAAGCAGGCTGCAAGTCATGTGAGCAAACTTTGGATAATATGAAAATACTGTACCCCAGAATAAAAACCATGCAAGTTACAGTTGTGTATCAAGACCGCCAGGACTGGAAACAGCATATTAATTATCCGTGGGTTTCCGGCTGGAACCCGAGTGTTTTTGACAAATTTCATATATGGCAGGATGTTACCTATTTTATCCTGGATAAAGACCTGAAATTTTATAAAATTCACCTGCCATTAATTTGGGATTATGTAGAGTCTTTCGTTACTAAAATGCAGTCATTAAGCCTTAAGGAACGTCTGTAATTTTTTACTTGTCATTCACGAGGAGTCCTTAGTACCCGTCATTGCGAGGAGCGTAGCGACGTGGCAATCCCCTCAAGTCTGAATCATGAGATTGCCGCGCTCATTTCATTCGCTCGCAATGACGGGGTCTGTCATCACGAGAAGCCCTTAGTATCCATCATCGCAAACAGTAATAATTTTCTGTCATTGCAAGGAGCGTATTTTTTCCCGTCATTGCAAGGAGCCTATATTTTCCCGTCATTGCGAGGAGCGTAAGCGACGTGGCAATCTACTCAAACCAATGTTTAGCCAAATCGTGCGGTAGTGTTCATGATTCTGTGTCAAAACTTAAAATATGATAATTTAAGGAGACAGACATGGAAGCAAAATTTGATATAGACAAGGCCTTAGCTGATTTAAAATCAGGTAAAGGTCTGACAGGTAAAGATGGAGTTCTAAC